>Ga0207873_1000130_pt1 | contig 81037 bp, 66 predicted proteins | sample BGWIniCompost_FD_187373 | JGI IMG/M metagenome (GOLD analysis project Ga0207873, IMG submission 187373) | Cellulose adapted compost microbial communities from Newby Island Compost Facility, Milpitas, CA, USA - BGW Initial Compost (SPAdes)... ... | reverse complement strand
CATTTTTGGCCTGCGGTTGCCGTCCTTGCCCTGGGCACCGGTTGTTCGAAGGCAGATCCGGAAGCTCCCGTGGAGCCTCAGCGAAGGATCGAGCAGAGGCTCGAGCCCGGGACGTTCACGTTGACGCTTCCGGCCGAGATCCCGCTCCCCCAGATAGCCTTGGGTGCCAATCAGCAAATCTTGCTGGGCGACCGAACGAAGCTGACCTCGAGCGACGATCCCGGCGTACTGGCGAACACAGGCTCTGGAGAGGTATCGATCGGCGCGCAAGCCGAGGTCTTCGGGATCCACAGCGCTGGAACGCCTGTCTCCCTTCGCTCGAGCAGCCGTGTCGAGGGCGACGTGACCACGGCGGGGCAGGTCACTGCCGAAGGTGGCGTGGTCGTGACTGGCGTCACAACACAGCACGCGTCCCTGCAGCCTCCCCGAGCCTTCTCCCGGGTCCTCGAGTTTCCCCCCAGCTCCGGCGACATCGATCTCGAGCCCAATCAGCCACCGCATGTCATCCATCCCGAGAGCAGTTACGGGGCGGTCCAGGTCAAATCCGGGTCGACCCTGGAGTTGTCGGCTCCTGGAATTTTCTACTTTGATTCCCTGGGCCTTGAACCGCAGGCCACTCTGCGCACGAACGGAGTGCCTGGCGAGGCAACCATTCTCCTCGTTCGGAACGGCTTCGACTTCAAAGGCGTGCTGGAGCACGATGGAACACCGAGCGACTTCTTCGTGGGGATCTTTGGGGCGGGAACCGTGTCGCTGGAGCGAGAGACCGATGGCACCTTTTGGGTGCCGAACGGCACCCTGCGCCTCGCCCCAGCTCACAAACAGTTCACGGGAAGTCTCATCGCCAAGGCGCTCCAGCTCGAACCTGATCTCACGATCACCTTCGAGGCGTTCGACCATTGGGGGTTTCTTCTCCCTCCCATCCCGGAAGTCGATTGCGTTTCCGAAAAATGGGAAGGGCACTGGGTTGCCAAGCTCTCCTACGAGAACCAGCTCGACGAAATCGTCGAAATCCCGGTCGGCCCACACAATCAGCCGATCCCCGAGCCGACCAATCGACCCTGGCCGACCGAGTTTCAGCCGGGCAAGCACAGCTTCTGGACCCCTTTCGGAGGCGGGACCACGTTCAGCTGGCGTCTCGGGACGACGGAGGTCGTCGCCACGCCGGAGGTCCGGCGTTGCACTAGCGAAGACTACACGGCCATCAAGGTCTTCGACGGAATCATCGACCCCGTGAGCCCGTCGCATCCGTCCGCGGCAGCGCTGGCTCGTCAGGAGCCCGACGAGCAGTCCTACGTGCGGCTCATCCCGGTGAGTCAGAGCAACACCGTGCCGGGCCCGCCAGCTGTAGGAACGCTGCCTGGAGGAAGCCCGGCGGCTCAAGCGAGTTCCACCGGCGGAGCGCAGACCCTTCAGGCTCTCGGCAGCCTTCCGGTTATCATTCATCTTGAGAACATCCGTCATGGGCAAACCAGGTACTGCCCGCTTTCCGTGACCGTCACCGTCAACGGTGAAAGTCGAACGAACAACCTGCGGGGCTGTGGCTGCAGCTTCGCTCAGGGCTGCCTCACCGACGGCAACTGGCCGCTCGACTGGGCGCCCGCGTTCGATGTTCCCCGGGGTGCCCTGGCGCAGGTACGCATCGAGATTCGAGAGGACGGCTCGTTGCGGCACGCGTATGACTTCACCATCGACACGAGCGATGGTTCGCGCACCGGCGATCTACCGGAGTGTGACTTTCCGCGACCCAACTGGTCCGCCTGCTGGACGGAGCGGAGCGACTATCAGGTGCCGGGGCCCTGTGTAGACTGGCGAGCCCAGTTCATCGACTCGGGCTACGGTGAAGGCAGGTCGAATAGCTCCGAGCCGCAGTTCATGGACGCCGCTCATGCGTATGCTGCCCTCTACCGCTCGGATTCCCCCGACCCGGTGTGGTTCGGCTACCTCGACCGGCTGGGGTGCATTCCGGAAGCGGAACGGCTGTTCGCATCGCAGGTGGCATTTCCGGTTGAGCCCGCAACCGAGCCTGCCGTGTTGTCGTTCGTCGTGCGGCCGCAGTTCTGCCTGTACAACCCCGGCAACCCGACGCCCAAGAACGAACAAGACTGCCTCGATCTCTCTGCCAGTGGACAGGCCCTTTCTGTTACGGTCCTCCGCGTCCCGCCGGCGCTGCGCTCCTATGATCCAGAGACCGGGCAGATCGGATTCATCGACGACGAGGATGCCAAGCGTGCGGGAAGCGAGATCGGGGAGCTTCAAGCGGATGTGGATATGCGAACCGCCTTGCCCCCGCACTCCACCTACGGCGGAATCATCTGGCCGCCTCCGACGATTCCGATACACTTCCGGACGACTGGCGACGACGAGGTGTCGCGCGTGAGCTTCGTCGTGTCGCGCATGCTCTCCATCCCGGACTCGGGATTCAACACCGCGGGCTCACTGACGTTGTTCGCCAATGACTCGTGTCCGGTCGCGGACCTCGAGATCGCGGGAGACTCCTGCGTCACGCACGAGCAGAACTCCGTGTACATCGGGACGGTTCGGCACACGGCCGCCGGGCCCCAGGACCCGCGATGGGCGCAGAGCAAGTGGAAGTACATCATCGCCCACGAAGTCGGTCACATGCTCCAGAATCGAGAGCACAGGGGCTTGCCACAGAATCACTATGGGTTCAGTGCATCGGGAGACCCTGTCCCCCATTCGGACCCGGGGGCACTCTTTGATCCGGAGGAAACCAACCCGATCTGTACGTGCTCCCACGTCACCTCCGCCAATCGTTGGCACTGCCTGCAGTCCATCGAGAAGTCGTCAGCCGCCCAAGCGGAAGGCTTCGCCCACTTCGTCGCGAGCAAGATCTGGAACAGGGATGATCTTCCCTGCGTCTTCAATTATTACAAGGAATTCGCGGCGCCCGACTGCATCTCGGAGGAGTGCGAGCTCTACGTACCGGAGGGCGACTCCCAGTTCGCACAGCTCCAGAAGAACATCCCGCCGGTAGCCGTTTCCTGCGACGACCCCCACCTCTGGCGGAACAACTTCTGCAACGACAATCCCGACTTTGGGACCGAGATTGACTGGATGGCCTTCTTCTGGCGGGTCAATATGACCACGTTGAATCGGATCAACATGCGCGAGATTGCCGACATCTACAGGGATGCCTTCACGGGGAACCCGGGCAATGACGTGGGGTGGGAAGATTTCGAGGGAAGTGCGTTGGCCACGCTGGGAGTTGGTCAGCAGTTTGAACATGTCGTTGACTCGGGCAACGAAGCAGGAGTCGATCTTGATACGTCGCGCCGCTAGCCCTTCGATGCTCGTCTTGATGCTTCTGCTGGGAGCATGCGGGCGCAAGGACACGGAGGCTCCACCTTCCGCCGCGACAGGTGGAGGCTCCACGAGCGCGGGAGGCTCCACGAGCGCGGGAGGCGAAGACGCAGGAGGCGGCTCGGGGAAGGAGCCAGGGGAAGGTCCGTTGCCGGCTCCCATTTGGCCGGAAGGCTGCGAGCACCCAGAGGTAGAGGCCGCTTGTCGCGACGGCTGGTGCCGGATTCCGTCCGGTTGCTTCGTGATGGGGTCGCCGCCAGAGGAGTGGGGGCGGGGTCGTTACAGCGAGGAAAAGATCGTCGTCACGCTCACTCGATCGTTCGAGATCCAACGATACGAGGTCACGCAGGCGGAGTGGACAGCTCAGGGGATTCCCAACCCCAGCGGGCTGAATGAAGACGGCACCGGAGATTGCTCGGAGCCAAGCTGTCCCGTAGGTGGGGTGACCTGGTACGATGCGGCGGCGTTCGCCAACCTGCTCTCGGAACGCCACGCTCCACCGCTAGAGCCGTGCTACGTCCTCTCCGAGTGCACCGGAGCACTCGGAGAGGGGCTTGCCTGTGAGTCCGTCTCATCACCCTTCGAAACAGCCTACGACTGTCCTGGCTACCGGTTGCCGACCGAGGCGGAATGGGAGTACGCAGCGCGGGCTGGCACGCAGACCGCGTTCTACGCGGGCGACATCACACCGCAGGAGGTGCGGGGTGATTGTTATCCGGAGCCAGCGCTGGAGAAGGCTGGCTGGTTCTGCATCAACTCTGAGGGCAAGACGCATCCTGTCGGACAGAAGGAACCCAACGGGTGGGGTCTGTACGATATGCTCGGGAACGTGGGAGAGTGGGTGCATGGTACGCGAGAGAATCCTCGCGTCGTGGAGGACAGGACGGATCCGTTCGGAGAGGTAGCTCTTTTCAGATCGCGCATACCCCGGGGAGGAACATTCTTTTCGCCGGCAAATACTTGTAGGGCCGCCAGTTCCCTTGGCTACGCCGCCGGCAACATCTCCGGCCCCGGCCTCGGCTTCCGCCTCGCCCGCAGCTTGCCCTCCGAGTAGCCCGTAGCCCGAGTAACCCAGGACTGCTGGGTCGCGCTCTGCATCGCCTTTATACGTCTGTCAGCCGAAGCGCACGCTGTAGATCGGAGGGAGGTTGTTCGCGGCGGTCTGCCAGCTGTCGCCTCGATCTTCGCTGACGTAGAGGTTGCCCGTCGTGCTGCCGAAGGCGAGGTGATCGCCGCTGTTGTCCAGGGCGTGGCGGTAGACGACGTCGTAGGCGTGCTCCTGCGGGAGGCCCTCGCGGAGCTGCTGCCAGGTTTGTCCGCCGTCGGTGGTGCGCGCGACGAAGAGGCTGCCGTCGATGGTGATGCGCTGCATGTCGGACTTGCCGGGGACGACCCAGGCGGTGCGGCCGTCCTTCGCGTCGACGGCGACGGGGAAGCCGAAGTGCACGCCGACCTCGGGCTGGCTCACCTTCTTCCAGGTGGCGGCGCCGTCGGCGCTGTAGAAGACGCCGCAGTGGTTCTGCTGCCAGACGTGATCGGGTTGGCCCGCCGAGAGCGTCACGAAGTGGGGATCGTGGCCCCACTCCGCCTCGGGCTCGGGGAGGTAGTCCATGGTGAGGCCCTTGTTGCGGCCGCGCCAGGTCCGTCCGCCGTCGGTGCTCTCGAGGACGCCCGCCGTCGACACGGCGACGAGGATGCGCTGGGGATCGCGGGGGTCGACGACGATGGAATGGATGCCCGGCGCGAACTCGCCCTCGGAGGCGGGGGTGCCGAACCAGTGGGTCATGCCGGAGCCTTTGCCCGTGAAGAGGTCCCCGCCGCGGGACTCGTGGTTCCACAGGGGGCGGTTCAACTCGAAGCTCTCGCCGCCGTCGTGGCTCTCGAACAAGCCACCGGGGATCGTGCCCACGTAGATGCGCCCCTTCGGCCCGAAGGCGATCACCCACAGCTTGAGGAGCGTCGCGGGCTTGATCGTGGGCCCGAGGCCCTCGTCGCTGCCGTCCTCCGTGGGCTCCGCGGGCGCGAGGTAGCGGGCGCCCTCCGGGTATTTGATCTGCGGCGCGTCGCTCCACGTGGCGCCATCGTCCGTCGAGCGGGAGAGCTTCGCGCCCCAGTGGCCGTGGCCGAGGGCGGCCCAGAGAGTGCCCGTGTAAGGATCGCGCGCGACGAAGTTGACCCCCGCGCCCGGGTGACCGGCGAGCCGTGGGGTCCAGCGACCGTTCGTCTTCTCGACCAGGAACGTGCCCTTGCGGGTGCCTACCAAAATGCGAGCCGTCATCGATGATCCTCTCCGCGTGGGCAGCCCGTGCTTACCCACCGCTCAGCGCCTGCATGATCAGGACGCGTCCGTTCGGTTCCACGGTGTCGGTCAAGCGCGCGCGATCCATCACCATCGCGCCGTCCACGAAGACGTTGACGTGCCTGCGGAGCCGACCGCGTTCGTCACACAGATAGAACCCGATCCCCGGCGCGAGGGTCTCCAGCTCCCGCACGACCTCCGCGACGTCGCGCGCCTCCACGAGCAGCTCCCTGCCCTCCAGATCGGGGAAGAACTGGAAGAGGTGTCGAGTCAGCTCCACCCTCACCATGGGCGGCGATCCTACAGTGTGGAGCGGCGCCTCGAAACGCCGAAGGCGCGCGCTGTGTCGGAAAAGGTCATCGCAGGGCGGTGCTGGGCGCCTCAGCGGGGCTCGACACGACGGAGCGGCGCGTTCCACGACGAGGAGGACGTCGCGGGAGCGCGGAGACGTCTCAGCGAGCTCCTAACGCGTCGAGGAGCCGCTGGGCGTCCTCTTGGCGATAGGTCCCGTAGCGGCCGCGGGCGAAGGGCCGCAGCGCCCGCTCTGCCTCGTCGTGACGTCCGAGGCGCACGAGGCACAGGGCTCGGTTGAAGCGCGCCTCGGGGACCAGGGCGCCCTGGGGGGCCTGCCGGAGGTAGCGTTCGTAGCCGGCGACCGCGGCGGCGCAGTCGCTCTGCGCGAACTGCGCGTCGTGGGCTCGGCGATAGTGCACCAGGTGGGGATCTTCTGCGGGGGCACTGGCTCCCTCGGAAGGGATGGCTCCCTCGGAAGGGATGGCTTCCTCGGAGGTGATGGGCCCCCCGGAGGTGATGGTGGCTTTGGGGGGCGCGGGGCGGGGCGTCGGGGACGGGGACGTCGAGGTGCTCGCCCCCCGGGGCGGCGCGGGGGGCGGAGGCTTCCCTTCGACGGCGGGCGCCTCCGGGGGCGCCGCCGTGTCCGTGTTCGGAGCGGCGCCGTCGGGGGGAGGCTCCGACTCGGGCTCGGGCTCCGGCGCGGGCGCGGCCTCTGGAGCGTCCTCCGGGAACGGGGCGGGCGGGGCGTCCGTGGAGCGCGCTGGAGACGTGGACGGTGACGCGGGCGCGGGGGACGGCTCTGCGACGCCGAGCCAGATCGCGATGCTCTCGACGGCAGCTTGCGCGGAGGGCCCGAGGTAACCCCCAGCGCCGGCCCAGGCGGTGGAGCCGGCGAGCACCGCGGCCAGCGGGATGCCGAAACCCCAGCGCAGGCGACGCCGATGCTTGCCCTCGTGGAGGGACATCATGACGCGGCTGCGGGTGGCCGCGGCCCGGTCCGAGGACCCCGTGTGCTCCGTGCGCAGGGCCTGGACGAGCTCGTCGAGGTCCGTCACGGGAGCCCTCCTCGCTGCAGACGTTGACGCAGCTTCTGTTTGGCGTGGAAGACGCGGGTGCGCACCGTGCCCTCGGGGATCCCGAGGATCTCGCTCGCCTCGCTGGAGGTGCGCTCCTCCACCACGCAGAGCACGAAGGCCACGCGGTGATCGAGGGACAGACCGTCGAGGGCGCAGCTCAAGGCCCGCGCGAGGCGCTGGCGCTCCAGATCTTCGTCGGGGCTCCGGGAGCTCCCGGTGGGTTCGGCGGCCATCCGCTCGCCAGCGGCGCGGCGACGGGCGGCGGCGCGCACGAAGTGGCGCGCGTGATTGACGGCGATGGACACGAGGAAGGTGCGCAGCGAGCTGTCTCCGCGGAAGCGACGGATGGCTCGAGGCAGCGTCGTGAAGACCTCGTGCACGAGATCCTCGGCGGCGTCGTGATCTCCCAACAAACGTCCGGCGAACGCGCGCACCGCTTCGTGGTGCGCTTCGTAGGCCTCTCCGACGGCCGCCACCTCGCCGGCGCACAACCGCTCGACGAGCGAAGGCGCGGTGGCCTCCGCCTCACGGAGCGGACCGGTGAAGCTGGTGGTCATCGAGCCCTGGAGCGTAGTCGTCATCAGAAGACCTGCACTCCCCCGAAGAAATGAGGCTCCCAGTCCTGATCCGAGCCGCTCCCGGACACGGACAGCAGCGGGCCGCCTCCCGCGAACAGGGCGAGGTCGGGGAGGACCTCGATCCCGAGGGCCGCGCGGCCGCGGACCACCTGGACGTCGCTGAAGCGGTCGTCCGGCTCGTGGAACGTCATCTCGTGCTGCCACAGGACGTCCAGCTCCGCGAACAGGGGCTTCCACAGGGGAACGCGACCACCGATGCCAGCGCCGGGGGCCAGGGTGATCTCGTCGTCTCCCGTGCGGACCCCGAAGGCGACCAGGGTGTACACGGGGCCGTGCATGTACTTGAGGGCGGTGTTGTAAGGGAGACGTGAGCCGGCATACCAGGCGACCCACTGGTTGCGGCCCGTGCCGTTGACGTTGACGAGGCCCACGGGCGCCCCCTCGACCTCGTCCGCGACGTTCACGAGGCCGATCTGGGCGCCCCGCACCCGCCCGCCGACGTTCACGAGGCCGATCTGGCCGCCGTCCACCGGGCCCGCGACGTTGACCGTCGCGATCTGGATGCCGAGCACCTGGTCCGAGCGCGCGAAGACCCCCGCGATCTGGGCGCCCTCGAGGTGCTCGGTGAGGGTGACCGCGCCAGCGACCTGGAGGCCCCGGACGGAGTCCGCGGCGCCGAGAGCGCCGGCGATCTGCGCGCCTTCGATGTCGTCGCCGAAGCTCGCGGCGCCGGCGATCTGCGCGCCTTCGATGTCGTCGCCGAAGCTCGCGGCGCCGGCGATCTGTGCGCCCAGGACGTCCCGGGCGACGCTCGCTGCGCCCGCCGTTTGCATCCCGTGGAGCGCCCCTTCCGTGAGCGCGAAGGCGCCCGCGACCTGCGCTCCGTCGACACGACCCGCGCGGAGCTCCGTCACACCGGCGACGGAGAGCCCGCGCAGCGCTCCGCGGCCGCGTTGCACGATGCCAGCGACGGCGAGGCCCTGGGCGGTCCCCGAGTCGAGCCAGACTCCGCTCACCGCGATGCCCATCACGCCCCGATCGACGCGCAGCGCCACGGGGTTCACCGCGAACCCATCGATGCCGCCCACGCGGCCGTAGAACAGGCCGAGCTCTCCGTAGAAGCGGTGTCGTTCGCTGTCGGGCACGAGGGCCAGGGGGTACGCCAGGCTGAGGTTGAAGGGGAAGCGGTGCAGGGGGGCGCTGGCTTCCGCGGTGGCGCCGTGGGCGGTGTCGGCGTCGCCGTCGTCGGCGTCGCCGTCGGAGGGGGTGGTCGCGGCTCTGCCGTCGTCCGCGGCGTTGGCGCCAGCGACGTCGCGGGGCCCTGTCGGCGGTGTGTCGGGCGCCGGTGTGGGCGGAGCGGCGCCGGCAGGATCTTGGGCTTCGTCGTCCGGTGCAGAGGTCGTGCGCTTCGCGTCGGCGGCAGAGGCGCTCAGGGAGGCGGCGAGATCCTGGGCGTCCTGGCGGACGAGGCTGGCGCTCAGGAGGGCGAGGGTCTCGAGGGCGGACTCGGGGGCCTCGGGCAGGACCAACTCTCGCGTGCGAGTCGGGCCATGGCCGTCGTGCAGGGTGACGACGGCGCGGCGGTCCGCGTGGATCTCGATCTGGAGTCTCCCGGCGGCGCTCGCGGCGCCGGAGGAGGTGCTGTCCCCAGGAGCGGCGCTCCAGCCACCGTCGCTGCTGTCGAGCTCACGGCTGACGGCGGCGCGCACTCGCTCGGGGGACAGGGCCGGGTCGACGCTGCGGACGTCGATGGCACGGATCCCGGCGGGGGACGGCGCCTCGGGGGCCGAGTCTCCCGCGGGTGCCGACGGCTGGGCCAGCGCCCTTCCCGGCGCGAGGGCCAGGGGAGGGGTGAAGGCGAGGGCGAGCAGGACCGCTCGGGCGGAAGACAAAGGAGTCGGCACCATGAAAATCCGAAGTCAGTGCCCGTAGCCGACAGAACCGTTCAAAGAAAAGGGCGTCCGTGCGTCCGCCCGGGAGCCTCCGCGCGTGGGGCACCATCGAACTCGCAGGAGCGGCCTTCGGGCCGGCAAGAGGCCGAAAATCAGGCGATCGAGCGCCACCGCCCGAGAGTGGAGGGCCCTGCCTTGCATATGGTTGCGGATTTCGACAATAGTTTCTTGAAATAGAAACAATCTGACGAGGAAGGGAACGGATCGACATGGAACCAACACCTGCAGACTGGCCGCGGCTTTCTTCCGGCGTGTATTACGAGGACGCCGCGGCAGCGATTGATTGGCTGTGCCGCGCCTTCGGCTTCGAGGTGCGCTTGAAGATCGAAGGGGAGGGCGGCGTCATCGAGCACTCCGAGCTCGTCTATGGCGACGGGCTCATCATGGTGGGGAGCGTCGGGAAGCGTCCCGGTCGCGAGTGGTGTGCGTCGCCGCGGAGCCTCGGCGGCAAGAACACCCAGTCCCTCTGCCTGTACGTCGACGACGTGGATGCCCACTGCGCCGCCGCGCGCGCCGCCGGTGCGCGCATCGCCGAGGAGCCCAGGACGGACGACTACGGCGAAGAGTACGGCGCCCACCGGAGCTACGGAGCCGTGGATCCCGAGGGGCACCACTGGTGGTTCATGACGCGGGTGCGCGCGCCGGCGCCGCGCTGAGCGTCGAGGCGTCTGCCATGTCGCACGAGCTGGACAGGACCTTGGCGGCTCTGGCCGACCCCGCGCGGCGCGCCATGATCGATCTGCTCCGTGTGCGGCCCTACCGATCGAGCGACCTGGCGGACGCGCTGTGCATGAGCCGACCTGCCGTGAGCCGCCACCTGCGGGTGCTGCGGCAGGCCGGGCTCATCGAACAGGATGTTCTGGACGAGGACGCGCGGGTGCGCATGGTGCATTTGCGTCGCGATCGCTTCGCGGAGCTGCGCGGCTGGATCGAAGCGGTGGAGGCGGTCTGGTGCGATCGGCTCCAGTCGTTCCGCGCCCACGTTGGAGCGGGCGGTGCTCGCGCGAGGTCTTCGGGAGAGAGGGCATGAGCGAGCGGCGCTCCACCCTCCGTGCCGTGGGGCCGCCGGGGGACCGGTGCCAGGACCGGCTGGTGGGGCTCAACGCTCCACGCGGAAGTGACATTCGTAGGGCGCGATCGTGGGGACGGCGTTGCCCTGGTCGTCCTGGGGCGGTGACCAGCGGCTCTGGCGCAGGGTGCGCGCGCAGGCGTCGCCGAACTCGGGCTCGCTCGCGCTGACGACGCGCACGGAGCGCACCCGACCGTCGAGGCCGATGAGCAGGGCCACCCGCGCGGAGCCTGCGCGCCCCAGGCGGCGGGCGCTCGGTGGGTAGTTGCGCTCGAGGAGCGCATCCAGCGGGGGTGGCTGGGGGCGCCGGCTCAGATCCCGGAACGGCACGGGCGTAGGCGCAGGAGGAGGCGCTGGCTTCGCGACGGGGCGAGGAGCGCTCTTGGGTGTCGCGCGTCCTCGGCCCGGCGCGCGGCCCCCCCTGCGCACCTCGAAGCCCGTCGCGCCATCCCCGGCGAGGAGCCCATCGAGACCGGGTGCATCGGCGTCGGGCGGGCCGTCCGCTTCCGCGGGCTCCTCGGCGGGCTCCTCCGTCGGCTCTGGCTCCGACGGCTCTGGCTCCGACGGCTCTGGCTCCGACGGCTCTTCGTTAGTTGGGGTATCGTCGGGCGGAGCGTCGTCGGGCTCGGGGGGCGGCTCCGCTCGAGGTTCCGGTGGGGGCTCGACGGGGGGAGGTTCGGGAGGCGGCTCGGGGGGAGCGACCTCTTCGAGCGGCGGTGCTGGCTCGACGGGCGGCTCCGGGGGCGCTGGCTCCTCGGGGGCCAACATCTCGATGGCCAGGACCTCGAGGGCCGGGGGCGGAGCCGACGCGGCGAGCCCGGTGACCGCCCAGGTGAGCGCTCCGTGGATCACGCCGCTCGCGAGCACCGCGAAGGTGCTGCGCCCGGAAAGTAGGGTGGAGTTGCTGCGCGTGGTCATCGGGTGGTCGTCACTTGGTCATCGATCTCGGGGACTCACCTGGAACGCCAGGCGGCTGATGCCGCCGCTGCGCAGCGTGTCGAGCACCTCCACGACGCGCTCGTGACGGGCGGCGCCGTCGGCGGCGATGGCGGCACGCGCGTCGCCGCCCTGGGCCGTGGCCCGCTCGGCGGCATGGCGCACGGTGGCGAGGTCGGCGAGCTGCCCGTCCACCGAGAGGGATCCGTCGGCGGCGATGCCGATGCGCAGCAGCGACGACTCGGTGCTGCTCCCCGTGCTGGCCGAGGGGAGATCGAGGGGCAGCGCCTCGCTGATCGCGCCGCTGGCGGCGACCATCAAGACGACCAGGAGCACCAACACGACGTCGACGAGGGGCGTCACGTTGATGCTCGTGACGGGTTCGTTCTCGGGTCCTGCGTCGAAGGCCATGTCAGCGCGCTCCTCCGTGCTCAGCCAGTTCGGCGTCGTCCGTCCCGCGCGGAGTGGTGGCTCCGGCGATGGCTTCGAGGCGGCTCGCCCAGTGGGTCAGCGTCTCCCGAGCGAACGCCTCGCCCCGGGTGATGCGCACCTGGATGACGCGCTGTAAGCCGTTGAAGGCGGCGAGGGCGGGCAACGCGACGAGGAGGCCGACCGCGGTCGCCACCAGCGCCTCTCCGATTTCGCTCATGAGCGCTCCCGTGAGCCGTCCCTGGGAGAGGGCGAGCTGGTGGAAGGCCGCAACGATGCCGATGACGGTGCCCAGGAGCCCCACGAAGGGAGCCGCCGCGGCGAGGGTTCCCAGAAAGGCGACGCCTCGTTCCAGGCGCAGGCGCTCCTCCGCCCGGGCCGCGCCGAGTCGCTCCAGGGCGCGGCGCGGAAACCCCGGATCCCGCGCCGCCGCGGGCCGCGCGTCCCTGAGGGCGGCCGCGGCCAGCCGCGCCTCACTCGAGGGGCGCTCGTCCAGCCGTTGCAGGGCGCGGTTCAGCCCCTGGCGATCGAGCAGCTGCTGGACCTCCCTCTTCAAGGAGCCCACGTCCTCTCGCGTCGCCGCGAGGAAGACGATGCGCTCGATGATGACGGACAGCGCCGCCACGCTCAGGCCCACGAGCATCCAGAGCACCCAACGTGCGCCGAGCTCGACGAATGCTGACAGAGTCGTCGTGATGTCCATGTGTGTCATCTCCCGTTCGTTCGAGTTTCTTCATGCGCCGTCCGTGGCGCCGCGGGCCTTTGGGGCCGATTCAGGTCGAAGCCATGCAGGTCGGTGCGATTCGGTGCAGTCCGATCGGTTCGGTGCGGCGCCGCGCGGTCACTCGACGCACACGCGCCGCTGGAGCCAGCTGACGCCACCCCGCAGATCCCGCACGACGAGGTAGACGTGGGCCGTCGTGGCCCTGTCCGGGGCCTCCCACTCGACGAAGACGTCGAGGTCCTCCGTGTCGCCGCCGAGCACCGAGAAGGGGCGCTCGAACTTCCCGTCCGTCGAGAGGTGGGACACCTGGAGCGTCTCCCAGGGGCCCGCGGGATCTTCGGGGGGGCGCGCGTCGCGGGCCTCCGGACGCAGCGCGAGGTCGACGGCCACGCGCGCCCCCCGCCGGACGCAGGGGATGTCGTCCTCCGCCCAAGGGGCGCCCTCCAGCCGCAGGGTGGCGTCCTGGAGGTCCGGGTGACGGTGGGGTTCGTTCGTCGGCCCCGCCAAGGAGATTTCGTAGCTCGCCAGCACCTGGGCGGCGTCGGAGGCGACGCAGCGGCTCGTCTCCGCGTCGGGCCCGAGCTCGACGTCCCCCGCGCTGCAGAAGGCGCCCGCGGTGAGCAAGCGCGCGCCCTCGGGGACCTCGAGCTGCAGCGCGGGCTCCGACGCCGAACCAGAGGCCTCGGCGACAGGTGGGGCCGCGCACTGGGGCACGCCTCGGGCGCTCTCCAACGCGGCGCAGGCGAAGAGCCCGAAGCCCACCTCCGTGGGACCCTCCGGGGAGGCGACGAGCCAGCGGATCGTGCCGGATTCACCCGCGAGCGGTGTGGCCCGGTCCGGATCGGCGTCGGCTTCGTAGCGAGCCCCCAGCACGCGCAGCCCGGTGATCGTCTGGCGCTCCACCAAGGGCTCGCCGCAACCGCTCGAGGCCAGCACGAGGAGGGGGGCCACGAGCTTCACGTTCTTCATCACAGTTCACCTCGCAATCCGAGATTCGGGAACAGGGGGAGGCCCGTGACCGGCTCCGAAGTGGCGTAGTCGTAGGAGTAGGCCACGCCCTCTTCGTTCTGGGCGTTGTAGGCGTTGAGCACCTCCAGGTACGTCGTCAGGGCCACCGGGCCGAGCTCCCACCGTTTGTCGATGCGCACGTCGAGCTGGTGAAAGGCGGGGAGGCGGCGGGATCCGAAGGCGCCGTGGATCGGGCGGTGTTGGTCGAGCTCCGCCGCGTACACGGATCCGACGATGGGGGTGTCCGGGTTGCCCGTGACGTAGCGGAAGCGGCCACCGAGCTGCCAACCGGCGCCGAGATCGTAGGTGGCGACGAGCGACAGGTTGTGGGTCTGATCGCCTTCGTAGATGCGCCAGCCTGCGCCGTCGTCCCGTCGGCTGCGCGAGAGGGTGTAAGCGGCGAGGGTCCTGAGATCGGGCAGCGGTTGGGCGCGCACCAGGATCTCGAATCCGTGGGCGCGTCCGAGGCCCGCGTTCTCGAACCGCGGCGGGGCGCCTCCCGGCGTCGAGACGATGCGGTTGCGCCAGTCCTTGGCGAAGACGTCGACGTCGATGTGCAGGCGCGGATCCGGGTCGGCTTCGAAGCCCACGCTGCCTTGCACCGTGCGCTCGGGGGCGACGCGCGGATTGCCGATCTCCGGCAGCAACAAGTAGTAATCGACCGGGCGCGTGAACGCGCCGACGGCGGCCTTCGCGACGAACTGGGGCGTCGCTTGCCAGCGCGCCGCGAGCCGCGGATCGACGCTCCAGCGCTCGGCTTCGTACTGGAAGTCCGTGCGCACCCCGGGCACGAGCAGGACGTCGTCGTGAGGCCGGTAGGACAGCTCCACGTAGCCGCCCGGGCGGACGAGCTCGAGGCTCCCGGTGACGGTCGCCATCTCGAGGGTGCCCAGGGGTCCTTCGTTGTCGAGATCGCCGTCGACGCTGGGCATCGGGCCGCTGTACGTGCCCGAGAAGAACTCCGTCTCCACGTCGAGCCCGACGTCGACCCTCAGCCGCTCGTGGGTGTGGACCGACCAATCGGCGCGACCGTACAGATCCACGGAGTCCATACGGGCCCGCAGATCGCCGAGCTTCTGCAGCAAGACCCGCGGTCCGCCGGACACGGTCAGGCGCTGCTGCACGTCGGCGCCGAGGTCGCTGTCCACGTGCGCTTGGAGTCGGTGGAACTCGAGCCGCCCTTCCATCGCGCCGTGGAGCGCGGGATCGTCCTGGTTCGGATCCGCGAACAACAGCTTCATGTGATCACGGCTGCCGTAGCCGAGGACGCGGACCTGCGTGCTGCGTGACCAGCGGTGACGGACGAGGGCTTGGTAGTCGTAGTAGACGGGGGCGACCGTCGCGGAGAGGGTGTCCTCCGGGACCAGGGAGGAGAAGACGAGGTCGATGTTGCTACGCCGGGCCGCCAACGCGATGCTCGTCTCCGAGCCGAGCGGCGCCTCGAGCCACGCCTGGTTGTCGAGGAGGCTGAGCTCGAGGGCGGCGCGCAGCTCGTCGGGGTGCTGCGTGCGGACGTGGGCGTCGACGATGCCCGCGGAGGAGCGGCCGAAGCGGCTCGAGTGGTTGCCCGGGAGGAGCTCCACGCTCTCGAGCAGGTGGGAGTTGAAGAAGCTCGTGAGGCCCCCGAAGTGATAGAGGAGGGGGACGGGCACCCCGTCGAGGAGCACGCGGCTATCGAAGCCCGCGCTCCCGCGCAGGGGGGGAGGTCCCTCGCTGCTCGCGAAGGGCACGCGCGCCACGCCCGGGAGGACCTCGATGGCGCGCAGGGCGTCGCCCCGGGTGCCTGGCATGGTGGTGAGCTCTTCCTCTTCGAGCTCGCGTCGGGTGGCCTCCACGGGAGGGCGCTCGACCTCGGCCGTGGCGGCCTCCACGGGGCCCTCGAACAGGGCCTCCAGGTCGACCTCGTCGAGGCTGGAGTCGTCTGCCGCCGCAGGTGGTGACCACAGGTGAAGACCGCCGGACAACAGCCCGACGAAGAACGGTGCTCGACTCGAGACGCGCACTTGACCTCCTGCGTCCGCCCGGAGGCGACGCCCGCAGCTCGGGTGAACAGCTCACCCGTCCCAGGACCAGCGAGGCTCGAGCGCCTCGTTGGTCTGGACTCCGTGCCCGCCCGAGAGGGAAGTGTTCACGGATTTTCGTCGGCGCGAGTGGGGCCGAGTCGACGCAGCTTGTACCCTCGCCCCATGGCGACGCGCCGGGAGCACGGGACGCGGCGCGGTGACGTCGGGCGCGGCCTGGCCGTCACCGCGCGGGAGCGTCGGGTCCTCGACCAGTACCTCGAACGGTACGCGGAGCCGGAAGCCGCCTACGCGGAGGAGCTCACGGAACGCTATCGAGCGGCGATCGTGGCCCCCCTCTGCGGGGAGTCGCCTGGAACGCTCGAAGACTGGCAGGGCGCGCTTCTGGCGGACGAGCGCGCTGCCACGGAGCCCGTCCTCTGGATCGCGGTGGTCAACGGCCGAGAGGACGCCGCCGACGACGTGCTCCGTGCCAATGACGAGCTGTTGGAGACCTGGAGGCGCTCGAGCCGCGTCGTGAGACGGCTCTCGCTCCCGCAGCGGTACTTGGCGTCAGCTGCCTCAGCTGCGGAGGCGTCAGCTGCGGAGGCGCCCGCGCGGACGTCGACGCGCGCGCCCGCGGCGGCGGAGCTGCTGGTGCGCGGGGAAGGGGCTCATCACGTCTTGCTCATCGACGCGTCGAGCGCGGGGCATCGCTTTCCCCGCAAGCAGGGGGTGGGGCTGGCCCGTCGCATCGGCTGCGACGTGGCGGTGGCGTTGGCGCGGCGGGGGCTCCTCCAGGCTCGCTACGTGGGCGCCGCCGACGGAGACGCCACGTTGCTGTCCGGCTACGTACGAGCCCTGGAGCGACCGCCCGGGAGCACTGCCGCGTTGTTCCCCTTCGAGCACGTGAGCGGGGGCGACGAGCGCGTGCTCGAAGCGACGCGGCTGGTGGAGTGCTCCTGGCGTCATTACGTGCTGGGTCTCGCCTGGGCCGGGTCGCCCTTCGCCTTCCAGACGGTGGGGAGCTGCCTGGCTCCGGAGATCGTCGCCTACTCCCAGGCGCGCGGGTTCCCTCGACGCGAGGCAGGGGAGGACTTTCACCTGCTCGCCAAGCTGGCGAAGCTCGGGGAGGTGGAGTGCCTGGCGGAGCCCGTGGTCCGGCTCACGGCGCGGGTCTCCTCGCGGGTGCCCTTCGGCACCGGGCCTGCCGTGCAGCGGGCGCTGGCCGACCCGGACGGGGTGGCGCATCGGTGCGGACCCGCGCGGCCCGGGGAGCGAGCGCGACTTCACGATCCGCGGGTGTTCGTGGCGCTCAGGCGGTTGGTGGAGTCCCTCTCCGCCCTCGCCGATCCCGCCGCCGCGTCCTCTCCCGACGAACCCGGAGACCTGCCGGAAGCGGTGGCGGCCCTCGTGAGGGAGCAGGTCCGGTCGTGGTCCCAGCGCCTCGCTCCCCGCTTGGCGGCCTGTCCGACGGCCGCGCACCGACGACGTCGCGTGTTCGAAGCCTTCGACGCCCTCGCGACGTTGCAGGCGATCCACGCGTTTCGCGACGCGGGGCTGCCGCCGATCCCCTGGCGTGACGCGCTGCGAGAAGCTCCCTTTCTGGAAGCTCCCCTCGACGGATCCGTGACGCAGATCCTCGAGTCGATGCGCGCAGCGGAGGGCCGTCTGCGGGCGCGTCGCGGCCTCGCACTCCCCCGCACCTCGGGTCCAGATCTGGACGATTGTCGCCTGCCGTAGTTCCAGGCTTGTGAAAATGCCGGAGAGCGTGTTTCACTGTCCTTGGACCGCAAACGCGGTCGCCCGTGATGCGAAAGCTGCAGTTTTACGGCCTCCCGCGATCTCTCCAGGACCGCTTCATCGAGTCGTCCCTGGGAGCGGCTGCGCCAGTGCCCCTGCTGGTACGGAGGTTCCGGAGCCAGGCGCACGCGCGCTGGTTCGCGGGGGGAGCGCTCGCGCTGGTGGGGTGGGGCGTCTTCGTCGCCTACGGCTTCGGGGAGTTGAGCCACCCTCTGGCCCTCGCGGGGCCGCAGATGCTGGCGGTCCACGCGGCCTTCGCGGCGGTGGCGATCGCGTGCTTCCTGCGGGGGCAGGCCCTGCGCTGGGAGGCGCTGCGCGTCCCTTACCCGGAGGGCACCTATCTGTTCCCGGCGGTGGTCATCGACGCGCGGCGCGGCCACCTGGTCGAGCGCGACGTGGGCAGCCTCCGGGCGGTGACGGTCCGCGGGGGGCGCCTGCAGGTGGAGTTCGACGACAAGGCGAGCTTCACCTTCGACGCGGGCAGCGCGGAGCTCGCGGAGAAGGCGAAGGCGGCCGTCGAAGCCACCCGTGAGCAGTGGGGGCGCCTCCAGACGGAGGATGCGCGCCTGGAGCGAGCTCGGCTGAACCCCCTCGTGGAGAGCGGGGTCCCCAACCCGTTGGCGTCGACGATCCCGCTGTCGGGTCAGCGGTTCCTCAAGCCCGCGACCTACGTGCTCATCACCGTGATCAGCGCCGCGATGCTCGGTTGGGCCGTCTGGTGGTGGCGCAACACCCTGAGCGAGAAGGCGCTCTATGCGAGCGCGACGGCGCGCAACGACGTCGAGGCCTATCACGAATATCTCACGCGAGGCGGGCGCCGCGCGGACGTGGTGGAGGTGCTGCTGCCGCGGGCTCGCCTGAACGCCGCCCGCGCCGCCGGGAGCGTCGACGCGATTCGCCAGTACATCGCCGCCAACCCCGAGACGCGGATCGCGGCGGAGGTCCAGGACGCGCTGCGCACCGCGCTGCTGGACGCCCTGGAGGGGGCCAAGGCGCAGGGGACCATCACGGCCCTGGCGGAGTACGAGAAGAAGCACCCGGAGCACTCCCTCGTGGCCGCGGAGCTCGCCGCCGCCCGTAGCGCCGTGTATCGCAACGTCGTGGCCGCCTTCGCGAAGGAGGCGGCGCCGGAGACGTCGCAGATCGTGCCCTTCGTCGAGCGGCTCGTGAAGTACGTCGAGAAGCACGGCCCCCGCGTCGACGTGCGCGTGGCGCACCAGTTCCCCCAGCGGACCGAGACCCTCGACGACATCCTGTCGAAGTCCAGGAAGTACTACATGGGGCAGCGCAGCTTGCCGACCCAGTACTTCCTCGGGGAGCACGCGGCCCGTCGGCAGACGGCCCTGGCGGAGCGCTTGATCGAGCGGCTGCAGCGGAGCTTCCCCAAGGACGTGCTGGAGTTCCGCTTCCTGGGGCCCGCCGAGGACGTCAACGAGACGCTCCCCGAGATCGAGGTGCCGACCCTCACCCTCACCCACGCCGAGCGGCTCTCCGGCGGCTTCGTGGGCGGGAAGCCGAAGACGATGTTTCTCGGCGCCAGCATCAGCGTCAGCGCGAGCTTCGAGATCCCCGGGCAGGGAGAGCCCTTCGTGTTCAAGTGGGGCAAGTGGACCCCTCCGAACGTGCGCAAGGCGGACGAGTCGGAGAAGAGCGTCCCGGCGGTCATCCCGGACGTGTACGAGGACATGGTGGGGGGCGCCTTCGAGACCTTCGGCACGCAGTTCCTGAAGGCCTGGTACGCCGAGCCCTGAGGGGCAGAGCCGTCGGTCGCGAGGCGCTTGGCGGTCGCCTGCGCGTGGGAACGCGGTGGCGGGCGGTCTTTTCTCAGAGCAGGTCGCGCTGGGCGCCGTTCGCGACTCCCCAGTGCTTGATCCAGTAGCGCCGCTTCGGGATCTCCGCCCGCAGGAGCAGGTGCAACTGACCGGACATGGCCGGCACCTGCCGCGCGTCGAGATCGAAGAGATCGAGTCCCTCGACCTCTTCGTGGGTGAGCAGGGACCAACGGGGGCGGAAGGAGATCGGGACGTGGCCGATCCAGGCGCCGCTCTCCGCGTCGAAGACGGCGATGCCCGTCTTGGTGTGGTTGGTCGCCAGGTAGAGCTTTCCGCTCTCGGAGATGGCCCCTCCTTGGATCTGGGGCACGCTCCCGCGCAGGCCGTCGACCTTGTCGTCGTTGGAGTAGCGGAGCGCCAGATCGCGCTCGTGGACCAGGGCGAAGCGATCGGAGGTGATCTCGACGCGGAACACGTGCACGCGGTTCGTATGGAAGTTCGAGGTGTACAGGCGCCCGGTGACCGGGTGCACCGCGCACCAGGAGGCGTGCTCGACCCCGTGCAGGACCTGGATGCCGAGGGGCGTGAGATCCGGGCGCAGGGCGCCGATGGCCGGAGGCCCACCGAGTCGATCGCCCTCGAGAGGGACGAAGAGCGTCCCTCGGGAGAAGTCGGCGTCGCCCAGGTGGGTGTAGCGTCCTTCGAAGGGCACGACGGACGGCGCCTGGCTCGCGCGCGCCAAGGGCACGTCGAGGGGCACCTTCCAGATGCGGTGGGTGGAGATCAGGTACCAGTGGGTGTCGTCGTGGGCGAGCCCCTGCATCCCGTCCGTGGCCCAGGGGCTCGAGGCGTATCGGGGATAGTCGGGGCGCCCGCGCAGATCCGGCATGACGCCGTCACAGCCTCCCGGAGCCAGCGCGCAGTGGTCACCAGGCATGTGGAACGTCAGGGTCGCGCAGCCGGCGAAGGCGGTCCACCCGACGAGCAGCACGCGCGCCCACGAGGGGAAGCGTCTTGCGGGGGGAGCCGAGCCCATCTCCGGCGAGCCTAACCCAGGATGCCGAGGGGCGCAGGGCGTCGCCCGAAGCGCGGGCACGGGCTATGTGGGGTTCATGGAGACGCGAGCCGCAGGACCGAGCGGGGACAGGAGCGGGAACGGTAGGTGGAGCTGGAGTGACGTCGCGGGCGACGTCGAGGCGGTGATCTTCGACATGGACGGCGTCCTGTTGGACACGGAGAAGCTCTACACCGAGGCCACGCTCCGGGTCCTCGAGCCGTACGGCAAGCAATTCGACTGGTCCATCAAGTCGCGCATGATGGGGCGCGCGCCGCTCGTGAGCGCGCAGGTGCTGATCGAGGCGCTCGACCTGCCCCTGACCCCCGAGGAGTTCCTCGAGGCCAAGCGCCCGTGGCTCGAGCGCCTCTTCCCCACCTGTGAGCCCATGGCGGGGGCGGTGGAGCTCGTGGAGCGCCTGTCCGCGCGGGGCCTCCCCTTGGCGGTGGCGACGAGCTCCGAGCGGACCTACTTCGAGCGCAAGACCCAGAACCACCCGTGGTTCGCCCGGTTCCACGCCGTGATCTGCGGGAGCGATCCCGAGGTCGAGCGCCACAAGCCGGCCCCGGACATTTTCTTGGCCGCGGCGCGCCGTCTGGGGATGAAGCCCGAGGCCTGCCTCGTCTTCGAGGACTCCGTGGCGGGGGTCGAGGGTGCTCTGGCGGCGGGCGCGAAGGTCGTCGCCATCCCGGCGCCCCAGGCCGATCGCGCGCTGTTCCGAGGGGCGCACTGGGTGGTCGAGAGCTTGCGCGACGTCGTGCTCTGAGGTGGTGCACTGCCGCCGCGCCCTGAGCCGCCGCGCCCTGAGCCGCCGCGCCCTGAGTCGCCGCGCCGAGGTGAGGCGGCGCTGCGCAGTGCGCAGGGGACTGCTCAGGGGATCGCGGCTTGGCGGGACTGGGGCGCCTCGTCCCCGATGCCCAGCCACTCGAAGAACTCGGGCAGGCACTCCCGCTGGGGGGCGGGCATGAACTCGAAGTTCCTGCCGCGATCGACGATCTCCCAGAAGTCCTTGCTGTGCACCTGCATGAGCGCGTCGCGGATGGCCCAGAGCCGCTCCCGGGGCTCGTGGCTCATGTCCTGGGCGATGCGCTCCGCCTTGTCCCGTTGGCCCTGGGAGAGATAGTAGGCGGCGAGCTTGACCTGCGCCTTGCGCACGCCGATGAGGGCGCTCTCCTGGCTCCGGGTGCGGAGCGGTCGATCGAGCCTCAAGAAGCTGTCGAGCATGGCGGACTCCTGGGCGAGGCCGCGCTCGTTGGCCACCTGACACAGGGTCGAGACGTCGTAGGCGACCGTCTCCGTCACGAAGGTGAGCTTCATGTCGAAGCTGACGTGCCCGTAATAAATCATGTAACGGAGCCCCTCGAGCGCCTCGGCGCCGCGCTCCGGGCGCAGCATCGCCTCGACGAGGAGCCGGTACTGGTTCAGGACGTTGTACGCCGTGCGCACGTCCCGGGCGTTGAGGGTCGCCCGCAGGTAGGAGTTCATGTAGCGGAACACGAGCTCGATCAGCTGCGTGTCCCCGGACTGCGCCGCGGCCTCCCCGATGTAGCGCGTGTCGATGGCGACGAGGTAGTTGATGTCGCGCATGCCGGCGAGCGCCTCGTTGTAGATGCCGAGGTACTGCCGCATCACCTTCCACTCGAACCACGTCCGGTGCTGCTCGAGATCCGTCAGGCTCTCGGCGTCCATGGCGACGAAGTCGGGGTTCTCCCGGATGCCGGGGTGGACGGAGAACCACTGCTCTGCGGCGCGCGGCTTCACCTCCAGGTAGTTCAGCGTGAGATCCTTGAGCGCGTCGACGGCGCCGCTCGCGATGATTTTGTCCTTCCCGGAGATCGAGGCGCTGGTGATGTCCGTGAGCTGTTCCATGGCGCTCAGGGCGACGACCTGCGCCTGGGACGCGGCGGACGCGTCGCGCGCGGCGCACCCCTCCGTCACGGCCGCCTGCGCGCCCTGCCGGATGCGCGCGACGATGTTCATCGGTTCGAGGAACCAAAAGACGTAGCCGAAGTAGGGCACCATCAGCACGACGGCGCCGGTGGTGGCGACGAGCATCGTGACGAGGGCGATGCGCGGCACGTAGTCGTCCTGCAGGGCGACGCTCAACCAGACCGCGCCCACGCAGACCACGACGTAGTACGTCATCACCCCGACGGTGACGCGATCCCGGAGGAACATGCGCGTGACCCCCGCGTACCGACCCGCCGACAACTGCACGACGATGCTCACGACCGTGATGACGATGCCGAGCACCGCGGCGACGACCCCTGCGAGCTGGCTGATGGCGTCGGAGATCCCGTCGGGCTGAAAATCCAGGTAGCGCTGGAGGGGCGTGGCGGGGGCTCCCGGCCCGGCCGGTCCGAGGACGTGGTCGAGGGAGTACAGAGCCCAGAACAGCAGCAGCGGGACGCCCGCAAGCAGGGCCACTGGGCGGGCCCAGCGTCGGGAGAAGCTCACGGGGCGCTCTCGCATCGGCGGTACTTTACAGAAATGCGCGCGGGGGGACGATACGAGGATGATCACCGCCGCCGAGGTCCGCGCCGCCGCCGAGAGGATCGCAGGGCGCGTTCGGAAGACGCCCTGCGCGCCGGCTCCCCTCCTGAGCGAGGTGGTCGGGACCCACATCGTCTGCAAGCAGGAGCACCTCCAGGCGGTGGGGACCTTCAAGGAGCGGGGCGCCTGCAACCGATTGCTCACCTTGAGCCAGGAGCAGCGGAGCCGAGGTGTGGTGGCCGCCTCCGCGGGCAACCACGCGCTCGGGTTGTCCTTCCACGGGCAGCGGCTGGGCGTGAAGGTCACGGTGGTCATGCCCCGGCTGGCGCCGCTGGTGAAGGTGGTGCGGTGCCGAGCCCTCGGTGCGGAGGTGGTGCTCTGGGGCGACAGCTACGCCGATTGTGAGAGCCGCGCCCTCGAGCTCGCCGCGCGGGACGGCCTCACCTTCGTCCATGGCTTCGACGATCCCGACGTGATCGCCGGACAAGGCACCTTGGCGCTGGAGCTCCTCGAGCAGGCGCCGGAGGTGGACACGGTGATGGTGCCCGTCGGCGGGGGCGGACTTCTGGCGGGCCTCGTCGCGGCGTTGCGGACGCTGGCCCCGGGGGTGCAGCTGATCGGCGTGGAGCCGGAGCACGCGCCCACGTTGACCCGAGCGCTGGCCGCCGGGCGCGTCGAGCGGGTCGAGACGGAGCCCACCCTGGCGGATGGTCTCCAGGTGGCGCAGCTCGGGCAGCGCTGCTTCGACTTGATCCGCGGCAACGTCGAGCGGGTGGAGCTGGTCAGCGAGGCGGCGATCGCGACGGCGATCGTGCGGCTCATGGAGTCCGAGAAGACGGTCGTGGAGGGCGCTGGCGCGGTCGGCTTGGCGGCGCTGTTAGAGCGACCGGAGCGCTACGCGGGGCGCCGGGTGGCCTTGCTCCTGAGCGGCGGGAACATCGACCTGAGCACGATCTCTCGCATCATCGAGCGAGGCCTCGCGGCGCAGGGGCGGCTGTGTCGCCTCACCGTCGAGCTCCAGGATCACCCGGGCACCCTGGCGGAGCTGACGAAGCTCGTCGCCCGCACGGGCGCCAACGTGCAGCAGATCGACCATGACCGGAACTTCGGTCCCGCGGACGTCTCTCTGGTGCGCGTGGCGCTCGTGCTCGAGACCCGGGATCGAGAGCACATCCACGAGGTGGAGGCGGCCCTCGACGCGGCGGGGATCCGCTGGTTTTGAGGCGAGGGATTGCAGGACTGCTGGATTCAGGGGCGTGGGAGCGAGCGGCGCGCGGGCCGGATCCTCTCTGGTGCGCTAAATTGGGAAGAGAGGAGAGAGGGGGAGGCTTGCCACAATCGGGGTGCCTCCCTATGTTCAGCCCGGATTTCGGCCAAGGGGCCACCCTAGTTCGAAGAGGCAACGTGCTCAGAGCAACACCCGAATCTCCGCGCATGTTCGAGAGCGACTTCGTCGATCTCTTCTCTCGAACCCACTGGGCCGTGGTGCCCATCCTGTTCGTGCCGCCCAGCGTGGCGATGCTGTGGTGGGGCGTGGCCAAGGCCGGTGTCGGGATCCTCACCTCCGCGGGGCTGTTCGTGGCGGGCTTTCTCGCCTGGACGCTCAGCGAGTACTGGCTGCATCGGACGTTCTTCCACTGGCAGCCGCCGGGAAAGTGGGGAGAGCGGATGCACTTCCTGGTCCATGGGGTGCACCACACCTGGCCCAAGGACAAGTACCGCCTCGTGATGCCGCCTGCGGTCAGCATCACGCTGTTTTTCGTCTTCCTGGGGATCTGGTGGGCGGTCTTCGGTGAGCGCTACGTGTGGCCGTGGCACGCCGGGTACGTGATCGGATACGTCTTCTACGACGTCACCCACTACTACATCCATCACAACAACCCGAAGACGGCGTACGGGCGGCGGCTCAAGAAGAACCACATGCTCCACCACTTCAAGGATCCCGACAGCCGCTACTGCGTCTCGAACCTGATCTGGGATCGGGTGTTCGGCACCGTCGGCGACCGGGTGGTGCGCTGAGTTCGCGCCCTCGCCGCGCACCGTGGCATGCGCGGTGCCAACCTGCTGGCGTGAGCCTGCTCGCGTGAACGGAGCTGCTCCCGGGTGGCGCCCCTGCCGAGGGCCGGTCGCCCTCGAGCTGCCGCCCTGGAGGCTGTCGTGCCTCGAGCCGAAGCCCCGCGCGGCTTGCCGGGCGCTGACGTCGTCACGTGGCGACGCTCGTCCCCGGGGGAGACTTCCCGCGTTGAGCGGAGCCCCGAAGCCGTTCCAGGCCGTCGTGGGGACCACCGTGTGGCTGGTGACCAACGGCAGACGGGTGGCGGGTCCCGTCTCCACCGGAGCGCTCCTGCGCGCCATCGGGCGCGGCCTGCTCGACGCGGACTCCCTGGTGCGGCAGCCCACCTGGGCCGCCTGGCGTCCGCTGTCGCAGGTCCGAGAGGCCGAGGCCTGGTTCGGTGGCGCCGCGAGCTCGTCGTCCGTGGAGGAGTGGTTGGACCGTGCCAGCGACCGGGGGGAAATCGTCCACTTCGCGCTAGTCGCGGCGCAGCTCGCGACGGGGGCGTCCTGGGGGATGGCCCACGTGCGTCGCGGCGGCTCCTTCGTGACCTCCTGCGTCGCGGGTGATCTCTCCGTGGCCGATCATCTGGGGAGGGTCGTGGAGCCGCGGGACCCCCTGGTGCAGGTCGCGCGCGCCGGCAAGGTGTACGTCGGAGAGGTGCGGCGGGGTGATCCGGAGCCGGAGGCGCTGACGGTGGCTCGGCGCCTGGGGGACGCCCCCGAGCTCGTCGGCGTCGCCATGGTCCCGTTGCTCGGCCACCGACGGCTGCTGGGCATGATCGAGGTGGGCCGCCGTGAGCACCCCTTTCGCGCCGAGGATCGGGCGCTGCTCGAGCGCCTCGCCTGGGGAGTGCGGATCCGGGTTCGCTGAGGGGCGGTCGCGGAGCGCCGTCTCGCGGAGTCGTCGTCGAGCGTCAGCGGTCGGCGGCGCCGGCGTCGAGGTGACGTGCGAGGAAGCTCCGGATGCTCCCCAGGGCAGCCCGATCCAGGGTCTCCTGGGTGATCCCCTGCGCGGCCAGGTGCGTCTTGGTCGCGATGAGCGAGTGATCCCCCGTCGGCACGACGTGCAGCTCGTGGGGAGCTCGCATGCGCGCTCTCGTCCGTTCGAGCTCCTCGAGGGGGCACAGGGGGTCGCGGGTCCCCTGCACGAACAGGATCGGGGTCGTGAGCTCGAGGAGCACCCGATCGCGCAGGGGAGGCGGAGGTCGTCCTTGCGCCTGCGCGCGTCGTGCGCTGGGCGAGACGAGTGGATAGCCGAGGCACACGATCGCTCCCACCGATCGTTCCAGAGCCAGGTGACAGCCCACCCGACCTCCCAGGCTCTTGCCGACGAGGACCGGTGCACCCCTTCTGCTCGTTCGAGCTTCTTCGAGGGCGCGCGCGTGCGCCTCGAGCAGACGGGGTAAGGGGTCGGGGCGGCGCCGACCGGCTTGCACGTAGGGGTAGTCGAAGACCACCACCTCACCCAAGGTCTCGAGGTACCCGCGCCAGCGGACCATCCAGGCGGAGTCGGAGCCCGCGCCCGCGCCGTGGGCCAGCAGAAACCAAGGGGCGATCGACGTCACCGGGTCAGCCTACCGCGACCGCCGGGTGCGTCGCGACGGCACACAAAAGGTGGGCCGCCGGCCTCGGCGGAGGGGGGGGGAGACGCCGAGGCCAGGCCCGTAGGGGGGCGGCCGCCCTGGCGGAGGGGGGGGGGAACGCCAGGGTGCTGCCCGCGCGGCAATTAATTGCAATCTCCGTGCCTGGGGTCAGGTCAATGATTTCAGTGGCTTGGCGTGGTGTGGGGGTGGTGTGTTTCGAGGTTGCAATTTTCGATTGCGCAAACGCGATGCCGAGCGCGCGGGGTGGAAGGTTTTTGTCCCGTGCGTCCCTGGGGAGCGCGAGTGGGGCGCGCTCCGGCCCGGCGCTGCGCTCGACGCAGAGGTCGGGGAGAAAAGATCGTGGACGCTCACGCGAGGAGAGACATGACTCAGTGAGATCAGCGCGCCGGACGGGGTCCGCGGTGACGGCTCCCTCGCTTGGTCTCGGCGCGTGCTTGCAGCAAGATAGGCGAACCTTCCATGCGTGATCCGAAGATCCCTGTGGCTGACGCGGACGACGACGACGAGGTCGTGGTCGCCCTGGAGACCGCGCGTACGGAGCTCGAGCGGGGCTCGCGTGACAGCGCGATCCGGTGGTTGCGGCGCGCCGTACGGGCCGCGCAGGAGCAGGGACGCGCGGGGCGCGCGGCTGCCTTCGAGGCGGTGCTGGTGGAGCTCGGTGGTGGGACCTTCAGCGCGCTGGAGGAGGGCGACGCGGTGTTGTCCGACGTCGACGACTTCACGGACGAGACCATCGTGGACGAGGCGCCGAAGCTCCCCCTCCCGGGGAGCTCGCGGCCGCGCGGTGCGCCGGTGACGAAGATCGCGACGGCACCGACCCCCGTGGCGCGACCGCCCCGACCCTCCAAGGGGCCGCCGACCTACGGCGCGGTGCGGGTGTCCGTGAAGCGAGCGCTCGGCGGCAAATGGGAGGTGCGCCCTCTGGGGGAGCGGGAGTCCGCGCCCGCTGGCGAGGAGGAGGCGTTGCTCGTGCCCCTCAAGCCTGGCGTGAAGTTCGGCTGAGGTTCAGCGTGCGGCGCGGATGCGCTCCACGTCCTCGGGGTGCAGACGCACGGGGGCGCGCGGGACCGCTTCCATCCTGAACACGTCGAGCAAATCGGTGGCGCGGGGGCGCTCCACGTCCGGAAAACCCGAGCAGCGCGCGGCCCACTCGACGACCGCTCGTCCGTCGACCCCCGCCTCCCGGAGCTCCCGCAGGCTGAGATCCTTCTCCCGCTTCGCGAGGCGTCGACCGTCGGCGTCGCAGACCAGGGGGACGTGAAAGTACGTGGGCGGCGCGGCCCCGAACGCCTCGAGGAGTAGCATCTGGCGCGCGGCGCTGTGGAGCAGATCGTCGCCGCGGACGACCTCGGTCACCCCGCCGAGCAGGTCGTCCACGACGACGGCGAGCTGATACGCCGGGCTCCCGTCCCGGCGCGTGATCAGGAAATCCCCCACCTCGCGCTCCGGATCGCAGCGAAACGGCCCGACGAAGGCGTCCGGCACGATGCGCTCGCCCGGGGGGACGACGAAGCGCAGCCCCGGCTGACGTCCGCTCTCGCGCTGAGCGCTCTCCAAGGACCCAAAGCGGCCGCGGCAGGTCCCGGGATAACGGATCTCGCCCAGGAGGCCGTGGGGCGCGGACTGGGCGGTGCGGATGTCTCCGCGGGTGCACACGCACGGATAGGCGAGCCCGCGCCGGTGGAGCTCGCGGGCGTGTTCCATGAGGCGCTCGACGCCCTCCGATTGCAGCGTGGGGGAGCCGTCCCAGTCGATCCCGAGCCACTCGAGATCCCGCTGCGCGTCGACGACGTGGCTCGGATCGGCGCGCTCGACGTCCAGATCCTCGAACCGGAGCAGGAGCTGCGCGCCTCGGGAGCGCGCGTGCCACCAGGCCAGGAGGAAGCTGCGCGCGTGCCCCAAGTGGAGGTGCCCCGTCGGGCTCGGCGCGAGCCGACCGACGGCGGGCCGCGGTCCGGGGGCGCCACCGGAGGGCGAGGGGATGCCACCGGGGGGCGCGCCTCCCGGCGGCGAAGTGCTCGGCGGATCGGTCGGATCGGGAGGCCGCACCCTCGCGAGCTTAGCGCTTCTTCTTCGGGGGCGCGCCGACGGAGGCGACCAGGTAAGCGAGCCACCCGGGCTGGTTCTCGGCGCGGGTGCGGGGACGATACTTCTCCACCTCGTCGTCGGGGCTCGTGTCCCAGTACACGCGCACGTCGTCGAAGCCCGCCTCCCGCAACAGCTCCTGGAGCTCCGGCAGCGTCCAGTAGCGCCACTCGTAGGTGAACGCCCGCTCGAGCTTGGTCCCGTCCTTGAACTCGAAATGGATGTGGTTGACGATCTCGTGACCGATGGGATCGAAGCTGTCCTGATCCCAGACGTAGGTGAAGCCCGCGGCGATGGGGCGGCTCTCGAGCATCGGCTCCTGTGAATCCCAGCCGCCGTACGCGTCGAGGAAGAAGGCCCCCTGAGCGCCCAGGGACTTGCGCACCGTGGTGAAGTAGTGGCGCATCTCGTCGCGGGTGCGGAAGACCCAGTAGCTGAAGTTCATCGCGTTGATGACGTCGAACTTTCCGGGCCGCCGCTGCCGGACGTCCTCCTGGAGCAGGGTGACCCGCTCCGCCGCCGCTCCCAGGGGCGCGATGTTGTGCTCGCGTCCCCAGGCGAGGGTGTCTCCGCAGATGTCGACGCCCGTGGCGACGCGATCCTTCGCGCTCTTGACCCACGCGCTGCACAGCAGGGCGGTGCCGCAGAAATCCTCGCGCAAGCTGAGCGGGTTTTTCCCGAAGAGCGCCCGGTAGGTGCGGCGCATGAAGTCGATCTCGTTGTCCGGCGCCTGCACGCTCAGCTGGTAGAGCTCGTGCTTGTCCGCGGTCGCGGCGGTGTAGCGCGGGCGGCGGGTCCCGGCCTTGCGCGAGACCTTCTTGCGAGGCGTCTTGGCGCCCGAGCTCTTGGCGCCCGAGGTCTTGGCGCCGGAGGCCTTGGTGCCGACGTCGCCGGAGCGGCGCCGGGCGATCTGGGTCTTGCTGCTGCGTGCGGATGAGTCGTTCTTCGCCACGGTGGCTCCTGGACAGGGGAAAGCTGGGCCGTCCTCTACCCCCCCCGCGTCGCACCGTAAACCCGAGGGGCTGGAGCCCGCCTTCGCGGAGGCTCACAGGGGGCTCCTCAGGGCCGGGCTCTCAGGGCCCCGCTCTCACGGCCCCGCCGGAGCCGTCGGGCAGCGCAGGGTCGCGGCCCAGGTGTGGCGATCCGCCGTCCACACCAGCAGCGCGCCTCCGGGACGGCTTGCCACGGAGATGTCGTTGAAGGCGCGAGCCTGGGCGAGGGTCTCGGCGCCCTCGATGGCGTCGCCCCGGATCCGGGCCACCCGTAGCTCTTGGGGAGAGCGCGGGCGGGCGCTGCTCGGCAGGGCGAAGAAGACGTAGTGTCCCCCGCACAAGGGCGCCGCGGTGACGGGCGCGGGGTCGATCCCGTTCGGGTAGAGCATCCAGTGGGTGTCGTCGACGGGCGCGAGCGCGTCGTCGATCGCGAAGCGAGCCAGGCCGAACTCGGTGATCGATCGCGCCGCGGCGACGAGGCCGAGGACCTGCTTGGGGCCCGTGCTCACCGCTTCGATCTCCGTGAGCGGGTGGGAGCCCGGGCCGACCCACACCACGCGATCCTCGCCGAGGCTCACGCGTCGCGCCGCGACGCGGACGGGGCGGGCGTGGACGGGGGACATCCCCGTGCGTCCCTCGTGGGTCAACACGAGCGCGCCCTGACCCAGGGGGACGAGGGCCACGCTCGTGGCCGACGAGCCTTCGGGGCTCACCCGCAGCACCTCGCCGCTGCTGCTCCAGAGCATGCTGGTGGGCTCGTCGTCGACCAGGGCCACGAAGGCGACGAGCTCGCGCTCGCCTCGGCTCAGCGCCGCGACCCGCGTGCCCGCGCGGGCCGACGCGTGGAGGGGTTCCACCTTGCTGGGGTCCCGCAGCGGCGCGCGCAGCAGGCGCCCCTCGAGGTCGATCCAGTAGGCGAAGCGGTCGGTGATTCCGGGGCCGCGACCGTACCGGGCGAAGCGCTCTGGAGGCGCGTCCGACGCCTCGAACTGCTCGTTCCGATCCAAGGGCACCAGCAGGAGCTGGCTCTGTTTGTCGACCAGCGCCACGCCGCGCGGCCAGGCGCTCGCGGGTCCGGCGGGGCCGACGGCCTGGAGCTCTCCGACGCCCCAGGTCAGGGGTGCTGCGCGGGTCGCCTCCTGCGGGGGCGAGGGGTCGGCCTCGGAGGGACGTTCCTCCGGGGCGTCGGGGGCCGCCTCGGCGGGCGGCTCAGGGGGCGGCTGGGTTGGCGGTTCGGGGCGGGAGGAGGAGGTCGTCGCGGAGGGAGCGGTCGCGCCCGTCGTTCCCACACCAGCGCCGCCGTCCCCCGGGCGCTTGTCTCGGGAGCAAGAGACGGTTACCCCGAGAGTGCCGATGAGAGACGCGAGCAGCCAGAAAAAGCGCACGGCATGGTTTGCCACAGTTTCGGCCCGGCTGGCGATGGTGCGCCGCTCCGTGCGGTCTGCGGCGGCCTGCGCGCTCACGGGCGCTGGCCTCCTGGGGTCCGTCGCATGCGCGGGCTCCGCTCCTGGGCGGACACCCGCAGTGCACCCGGGGGACGACTCCGTTCGGGGAGGCCCTCACGAGCACGCTGCGGGCGGGGTCCCGCTGGCGGAGCGCCCCGCTCCCGTGGATGGCCGCGAGCCCGATCCGGCGCGAGGGCTGCCCGAGATCAGCATCCGGCACATCGGGTTGCACGTCGGCGGCGGCCCCAATGACGACGCCACCCGTCAGCCGATCCTGCGGGCGTTCGAGCAACGGACGCAGGAGTTCCTCTGGTGCTACCGGCAGGTGGAGCGCCCGCTCCGGGGCGGCGTGTACGGGGTCGACCTCTACGTGCCCGCGGCGGGGGGCAACCCCGAGGTGCGCGCCACGCGGCAGCGCTTGGGCCCCCCCGAGTTCCAGGAGTGCATGGGGAAGGCTTTCCAAGGGGTGAACCTGCCGCGTCCGCCCCGGGCGACCGTGGTGAGCTATTCCCTGCGGTTCGACGTCGCCGATCCCACCGCGCCTCCGCAGCCCGCCGAGCCCTGAGCGCCGCGCGCTGGGCCAGACCCCTGGCGGCCGCGTTCCCGTTCGACGAGGACGCGGTTTACGGGGACGGGACCTCGGGGCGGGACGAGCGCCCGAAGAACGCGCGGAAGGGCACGCTCACCGGCGCGTCGTCCAGCGCGACCGCCGCCATGTGACGGAGCAACGGGAGCTCGTCCTCCTGGAGGACTCCGGCGCGCTCCCAGCTCGCGATCGCGCTCCGCATCACCTCGAGCACGTGGAGGCACTCCAACGTGGCCCCCTGCATGGCGGCGATGGCCTTGTCACGGCCGATCCCACGCCCGAGGTGCGCGCCGAAGCGCCCCGTGCGCCCGCCGTTCGTCGTGACGTCCAGATCACCGACGCCCGGGAGCCACGTCGCGCTCGCGGGGTCGCCCCCGAGGAGGCGACAGATCTGCTGCATCTCGTAGATGCTCTGGGCGAAGACGGCGGACTCGTAGTTGTGCCGCGCGATGCTCCCCGGCTGCCCCCCGGCGGCGGAGTGCGCTCCCGCCGCGAAGGCCACGCCCATGGCATAGGCGTTCTTGAGGGCCGCGCAGGCCTCCACCCCGAGCACGTCGTCGTCGATGAAGACGTGATAGTACTCGTTTTCGAGCAGGGCGCGGCAGCGCTCCATCGCCCCGCGATCGCGACCGGTCAGCACCACGGAGGTCTCCACGCGCCGCGCCAGCTCGCCCGCGATGCACGGCCCCGCGACGGCCACGGGCTGCAGGATCTCCGCGAGGGGGGCCGGCAGGGCCCCGTGGAACGCGTCGGGCAGGGTGATCAGCCCGCTCGGCTCGAACTCGAGGCCCTTGGTGATGGAGAAGAGCGCGAAGGAACCGGGGAGCGCGCCCCTCTGCAGGCGCCGGGACAGAAGGGGCGCCAGGGTCTCCGCCGCCCAGCGCACGCCCGGCGAGCTGACGCCGAGCCCGACGAACTCCACGCCGTCCAGGGCCTCGTCCAGCTCTTCGAGAGCGTAGGGACGGATCGAGCGGGGGAGCTCCAGGGCGAGCGTCGGGTGCCAGCTCGACGCCTTCAGGCTGGCGATGATCGCGCCGTCGAGGTGGGTGCCGACGAGCCGAACCTCGTGCCCGCGATCGACCAGCGGGACGCAGATGGCGCTGCCCATCATGCCCGCGCCCAGGACCGTGACGATGGCCATTGGTCCTGGTTTGCTAGACCTCGCGCCGGATGGTGGCAAGGCCTCCGAGCTTGTATGCCTCCGGGCGCGATGTCCGAACCGAACTATCTCACCCCGGCCGGAGCGAAGAAGCTCCAGGACGAGCTTCGCCAGTTGGCGTCCGTCGAGCGCCCCAAGGTCGTCCAGGAGGTCGCCGACGCCGCCGCTCAGGGCGACCGCTCGGAGAACGCGGAGTACATCTACGGCAAGAAGCGCTTGCGCGAGATCGATCGGAGGATCCGGTTTTTGACCAAGCGCCTCGAGGCCGCCGTGATCGTCCGTCCCGACGAGGTCAAGGAGGGCGAGGTGCGCTTCGGGGCCACGGTGGACCTCGAAGACGAGGAGGGCGAGCGCAAGACCTACACCCTCGTGGGCCCCGACGAGTCGGATCCGTCCGCGGGGAAGCTGAGCTTCAAGTCCCCCCTGGGGCGCGCCTTGATGAAGCGGAAGGTGGGGGACGTGGTGACGGTGCAGCGGCCCGCGGGGGAAATCGAGCTCGAGATCCTCGCCATCCGCTACGAGTGACGCAGCGGGCTTCGGGGCACACCGAGCAGGAGACGTCGATCGCGCCCCGGCGTGGGGCGGTTCGACGTCCCGCCCGCTCAGCGCGGTCCTGGATCCGTGCGGTCGAGCAGCACCGCCAAGGCGGCTTCGCGCCTCCGAGCCATGCCCGTCGACCAGCCCATCGTGAAGCGCCCGTTGAGGTCGCCCACCAGGTGGACCCCTGGCCGCCCCCGCCAGAGAAAGATCCGGGAGTCGACGCCGAAGGGGCCGAAATAGCCGACCTCGCGCAGCGCCAGGCCCACGACGCGCGCCGTGTCCTGCGTGGTCTCGTACACGGGGTGGGGGAGGGCCTCGGGGTCCACCCGCTCGACGCTGAGGGGCGCGCCGAAGGCGTCACACAGCTGTCGGCAGGGGGCGCCGACGATCAGCTGCCCCTCGGTGACGAGCCCATGGGTGGACACCTCGAGCTGGAGATCGACGTCGGGTTCGAGCAAGAAGCCGCCGCCGCTCACGGCGCCCCGGAGCCAGCGCTCCGTGTCCTGATCCGGCGTCCGCAGGGGCCACTCCTCCACGCGCCGCTGCCCCTTCCCCGCGAAGCCATAGCGGCGCTTGAGGCGGACGGGACCCGCGAGGGCGCCATCGGCGTTTTCGGTGCCCGTAGCGCAGAACCGGCGGCTCGCCTCGAACTCGGCCGAGGCGGGGAACGACGACTCGAGGCGCTCCACCAGCGCGCGCAGGGGCGCGCTCCGCGCGAGCTCCCAGGCGAAGCGCCGATCGTTCACCCGCTGGAGCACCGCCAGGGTCGGAGCCTTTGGAGGGCGGTAGCCAGCGGCGCACGCTGCGCGGAGAGCCCCCGGGGTCGGACACCAGATCAGCAACGGTCCCGGCGCGCCAGCGCATCGCTGCCGACAGTCGGGGAGAACATAGGGATCGTCCCGGCAGAGCGACGGGGCGAAGTGGCGCGCCCGCGCCGCGATTTGCTCCAAGAGGCGCGCAGGGGTGGCTCGTGCGCTGGGCTCGGCGAGCTCCCGCTCGGCGTCCAGGTTGAGCCACCAGGTCCTCGTCATGGGCTGGGCCGCCACGCTTCGAGGCGATCGATGAACGCCGCGTCCATCCCGGCCAGGAGCCTGCGCTCACGCTGGATGGTCTTGCCGCGCAGCAGCAGGGGCGTCAGCGGGGGCGGCAGCGACGCGCACCAGGTGTCGAAGTCGCCGCCGTTGGTCCAGCGCCGGAACCAGCGGGTCGCGAACCGCACGTGCCCCACCTCCTCGCGCCCGACGCGCTCCTGGAGCACGGCGCCCGCCTCGTCTCCCACGGCGCGGAACCAGGTCGCGAAGCGCGGGGTGTGCTCGAGGTTGGCGGCCTCGAAGCCCATGCCCAGCAGCGCCACGAACTGCACGGGGGTCTCACAGGTGGGCACCCGCTCCCAAAACCAGTCCCGCACGGGGAAGGCGCCGACCCGGTACCCGAGCGCCTCGATGTGCCGCTGATACAGCCCCATGTGGCGGATCTCGTCGCGGCAGATGCGGACGAGGCCCCGGCGAAACTCCGGCTCCGTGTCGGGGAAGCGCAGCAGCGCCCAGCACATGAGCTCGGCGGCCTGCAGCTCGTGATGCCAGAACTTGTGCAGCAGACGAGCGCGCGCCTCAGGGGCGCGGAGGGCGCCGAGCTTCACGGAGCGCGGCTTCGCCAAAGAGACGCGCAGCTCGGGGGGACGCCCCGGGCGTGGATCGCAAGGGGAGGGCGCCTCCGCCCAGCGCAGCGGCGCGGGAGGTGGGGTGCATTTGTGAGCGAGGGAGGTGGACTCCACATAGGCGCGGGCCCACTCCTCCACGGTTTCCCCCGTGGTGGCTCCCACGGTGTCTCCGGTGTCCACCCGGTCCTCCTCCACGCCGCTCGTGCGGCCCAGGGTCGTGTCGGACACGGCGTCGCGCGGGAGCTCGGAGGGCGCTTCGAAGGCGACCATGGACGCAAGCCTACCGGGGCGTCGGGAGGGCGCCACCCTGCACGAGGACCCCGCACGAGGACCCCGCACGACGACCCTGGCAATGAGGAGCGCGCGGTGAGGGGCCTGTGGCGGGGAGGCCGGGAGAATGGGCCAGGATCCCTGGGCAACGGGCCAGGTTGCTTCCGAGCCGCCCTGGGGTGACCTTTGAGGCAGAGGGCGCGCGCGGGTGGCGGGTGCTCAAGGAGGTCCAGTTGACGGTGAACAGTTTTGGCAGCCGGGGTACGCTCGCGGCGCGCGGGCAGACGTACGAGATCTTTCGCTTGCAGGCGCTCCCGGAGGCGGAGCGGCTGCCCTACAGCCTGAAGGTCTTGCTCGAGAACCTCCTGCGCACGGAGGACGGCGTCCGCGTCACGGCGGACGACGTGCGCGCCCTGGCCGAGTGGGACCCCGAGGCCGCTCCGAGCAAGGAGATCCAGTTCACCCCGGCGCGGGTCATCATGCAGGACTTCACCGGAGTGCCCTGCGTGGTGGATCTGGCGACCATGCGCGAGGCCGTCCGGGAGCTCGGCGGAGATCCTGCCAAGGTGAACCCGCTCGCTCCCGCGGAGCTGGTCATCGATCACTCCGTCATCGTCGACGTCTTCGGGCGCAAGGACGCGTTCCGGCTCAACGTGGACCTCGAGTACGTCCGCAACAAGGAGCGATACCAGTTCCTGCGCTGGGGCCAGGCGGCGTTCTCCGACTTCAAGGTGGTGCCCCCCGGCACGGGCATCGTGCATCAGGCGAACATCGAGCACCTGGCGCGCGTCACCATGGTCCGGGGCAACCAGGCCTTCCCCGACACCTGCGTCGGCACCGACTCCCACACGACCATGCAGAACGGCCTCGGCGTGTTGGGCTGGGGCGTGGGCGGCATCGAAGCGGAGGCCGCCATGCTCGGGCAACCGATCTCCATGCTCATCCCGCGGGTGGTGGGCTTCAAGCTCACCGGGCAGCTGCCCGAGGGCTGCACCGCCACCGATCTGGTGCTCACCATCACCGAGATCCTCCGCAAGCACGGTGTCGTCGGGAAGTTCGTCGAGTTCTACGGCGAAGGCGTCGCCCAGGTGCCCCTCGCGGACCGCGCGACGATCGGCAACATGAGCCCGGAGTTCGGGAGCACCGCGGCCATCTTCCCCATCGACGCCGAGACGATCCGTTATCTGCGGCTCACGGGGCGACCAGAGGCGCAGCTCGATCTGGTGGAGGCCTACGCCAAGGAGCAGGGCATGTGGCACGACGTGCGCCAGGAGCCGCGCTACTCCGAGTACATCGAGCTCGATCTCGGCACGGTCACCCCGTCGATCGCGGGCCCTCGCCGGCCGCAGGATCGCGTGTCCCTGACGGAGGCCAAGGAGAGCTGGCGCAGGAGCGTCCTCGAGTTCGTCAAGGACGGCGGCATCGACAACGCCATCGACGAGGCGTCGGCGGAGTCCTTCCCCGCCTCCGATCCGCCCGCCCTGTCGGAGGACACGGAGGACACCACGTCCTTCGAAGAGCCCCCGCGGGAGTCGCGGCGCCCGCACCGCCCCGTCAAGGTCCAGCTCGCCGCGGGCTACGGCACCAGCCCCGACGGCGAACCCCAGGAGGTGGTGCTCGATCACGGCGCCGTGGTGATCGCCGCGATCACCTCCTGCACGAACACCTCGAACCCATCGGTGATGATCGGCGCGGCCTTGCTCGCCAAGAACGCGGTCGAGAAGGGGCTCACGCGCAAGCCTTGGGTGAAGACGTCGCTGGCGCCCGGCTCGAAGGTCGTCACCGACTACTACGAGCGCGCCGGGCTCGTGCCGTATCTGGAGAAGCTCGGCTTTCATCTGGTCGGCTATGGCTGCACCACCTGCATCGGCAACTCGGGGCCCCTGGCGCCGGAGATCTCGGCGGCGGTCGAAGAAGCGGATCTGGCGGTGTGCGCGGTGCTCTCCGGGAATCGCAACTTCGAAGGCCGCATCAACCCCGACGTCAAGATGAACTATCTGGCGTCGCCGCCTCTGGTGGTGGCCTATGCCCTCGCGGGCACCGTCGACATCGATCTCACCCGGGAGCCCCTCGGTACCGGCGCCGACGGCAAGCCCGTCTACCTCGCCGACATCTGGCCCAGTCCCCTGGACGTGCAGAAGGTGATCGACTCGGCGATCGCCGCGGACATGTTCAGCCAGGCCTACGCCAACGTGTTCGAGGGCGACGAGCGCTGGCGCGCCCTGCCCACCCCGAGCGGAGACACCTTCCGTTGGGATGCGGAGTCCACCTACGTGCGCAAGCCGCCCTACTTCGAGGGCATGCCGCGCGACCCCGAGCCCGTGCGGGACATCAGCGGAGCCCGCGTGCTCGCCAAGCTCGGCGACTCCGTCACCACCGACCACATCTCTCCGGCGGGGTCGATCAAGGTGAACAGCCCCGCCGGCGAGTACCTCCTGGCCCACGGCGTGGAGCCCCACGAGTTCAACTCGTATGGCTCACGACGCGGCAACCACGAGGTGATGGTCCGTGGCACCTTCGCCAACATCCGCCTGCGCAACCAGCTCGCGCCGGGGACGGAAGGGGGCTTCACCCGTGACTTCACCCAGCCGGGCGGGCCCGTCACCACGATCTTCGCCGCCTCCCAGAGCTACGCCGCTGCGGGGATCCCCTTGGTGATCCTGGCGGGCAAGGAGTACGGCTCCGGCTCGTCACGGGACTGGGCGGCGAAGGGCACGCTGCTGCTCGGTGTCCGGGCGGTCATCGCCGAGTCCTACGAGCGCATCCACCGCTCCAACCTGATCGGGATGGGGGTGCTGCCGCTCCAGTTTCCCGAGGGGCAGACGGCCCAGAGCCTGGGCCTCACGGGCGAGGAGACGTTCTCCATCGAGGGGATCACGGAGCTCAACGAGGGCCGCACCCCGAGCACCGTGCGCGTGCGGACGGACGCGGGCGTGACCTTCGACGCGGTGGTTCGCATCGACACACCCGGCGAAGCGGAGTACTACAGGCACGGGGGGATCCTGCAGTACGTCTTGCGCCAGCTCCTGCGAGCGTGAGCCAGACCGTCGAAGCTCCTCCCATGCAGCTCATCGATGAACCGGGCGGCCTCCAACGGGTCGCCCAAACCCTGCGCGGCTCCTCGCGCCTCTATCTGGACACGGAGTTCGAGTCGAACCGCTCGGGGACGCGCATCTGCCTGCTGCAGCTCAGCGGCGGAGGCGAGATCTTCCTGGTGGACTCCCTGCGCTTGCGCTCCCTCGAGCCCCTGCGGGAGGTGCTGGCCGCCCCCGAGACGGAGTGGGTCCTCCACGCGGGGCTCCAGGACGTGCAGCTCCTCATCGAGGAGCTGCGCATCGAGCCGCCGAAGCTCCTGTTCGACACGCAGATCGCCTGGGGCCTGTTGACGGCGGAGAGCTCCGTCTCCCTCGGTTACCTGCAGTACAAGGTCCTCGGCGAGCGCAGCAACAAGGCGCACCAGGCCGATGACTGGACGCGCCGTCCGCTGCCCGCCTCACAGCTCGCTTATGCGGCGGCGGACGTCGCTCACCTGCCGGCGCTCCGCGAGCACCTCGGCGAGCGCGCCCGCCAGCTGGGGCGAGAGGCGATCGTCCACAGGGCGTCCTTGGAGCTGCTCCAGCCCACGCGGGAGCCCCTGCCGCCCCTCGCCCTCGAGTCGTTCCGCAACGCCTGGCAGCTGGAGCCACGCCAGCAAGCGGGCCTGCGCTACGTGATTTCGTGGTACAATGGACTTTCGGCCGCCCAGCGCGAGGGAGCCCCCGAGACCAAGACGCTGCTGTCGATCGCGAGCCGCTTGCCCGACTCCGTCGAGGCCCTGGGGCGGATCAAAGGGGTGTCGCCGCGCTTCGTGCAGCGGGCGGGCAAGGAGCTCGTCGCGGGCCTGCGGCGCGCGGCGAGCCAGGCGCGCGCCGAGGATTTCGTCCCCATCGAGCCGGCGCCCTACGCCACCTTCGAAGACATCCGCCTCGACGCCTGGCTGACCGTCGCGCGCGCGGAGGTGTGCGCGACCTTGCAAGCGTCGCCGGAGCTGATCCTGCCGGGAAGGCTCCTGAAGTCGATGCGGGCCGCGGCGCTCGCGGGGCGCGCGGGCGCGGCCGCGTTGGCGGGCATTTCGGGCTGGCGGCGCGAGCTCGTCGAGGAGGCGTTCCTGCGGTTTTGCCAGGATCATCCCGCTCCGCTATGAGCAGGAACCGCGAGGTCGTCGTGTCGGAAGAGCCCTTCATCACCCAGTCGGAAGCCGTCACTCGTGGGGTGCGTGTCCGGGTGCGAGCCCGCTACGCCGCGGAGCACTCGGAGCCCCAGAAGCCGCTCTGGTTCTTCCTCTACACGATCACGATCAGCAACGAAGGCAACGAGACCGTACGTCTCCTGAATCGCCACTGGGTGATCACCGACGCCCACGGGGAGACGGAGCAGGTGCGCGGTCCGGGCGTCGTCGGCGAGCAGCCGCTGCTCGAGCCCGGCCAGAGCTTCGAGTACACTTCCGGTTGCCCGCTCTCCACCGAGTTCGGGTCGATGCACGGGAGCTACGACATGGTGGTGGTGGCGACCGGTGAGCACTTCGACGCGGAGGTCGCCGGCTTCGCCCTGCGCAAGAGCCCCGCGCAGGTGAACTGAAGGCACTGCGCCCTCAGGGCACGTAGGGAGCCAGAGCTCCCGCGACCGACGGGACGTAACCGCTCCCGAACAGGTTCACGTGCACGAGCAGCGGGTAGAGCTGCCACAAACGAACGCGCTCCTCATGCCCTGGGGCGAGGGGGAAGGCCTCGGCGTAGGCGCGGAAGGTGCGCTCCGTGAAGCCGCCAAAGAGCCGCATCATGGCCAGATCCATCTCGCGGTGGCCTCCGTAGACGGCGGGATCGATCAAGGCCGGGGTGCCGCGGGGGCTCACGTGCAGGTTGCCGCCCCACAGATCGCCATGGAGCCGCGCTGGTGGCTCCTCCTCGCCGACCCAGCGCTCCAGGGCGTCGAGCAGCCGATCGAAGCGGCGACGCACGTCTCCCGCGAGCAGGCGTCGGGCGTTTGGCATGCTCAGCTGGGGGAGGAGCCGCTCGCTCCGGTAGAACTCCGCCCAGGTTGCGGCGGGACGGTTCGATTGGGGCAGGGGACCGATGAAGTTGTCCTGCTCGAAGCCGAACCGGGGTGCTCCCGCGCGATGGAGCCGCGCGAGCCCGCGCCCGAGGTGCTCGTCGAAATCCGGAGCCCGCCGTCCGGGCTCCAGGAGCTCGAGGACGAGGAAGGCGCGCGTCGGGCTCGGGCCGACCGCCAACACGCGCGGGATCGTCAACGCCGTGGCGGCGTCTCCGTCTTCGAAGGCGCTGCGGAGCCACTCGAGCCCCCGGGCCTCCGCCTCGAACATGCCTTCGGGGGCGTCTCGTCGTGTCTTTGCGAAGACGCGGCGCCCATCGGCGAGCTCCAGGACGTAAGCCTCGCTGACGTCACCTCCTGCGACGCCGCGCGCCGCGCGGATCTTTGCCCCGAGGATCGTCCCGATGGCCTCGCGCTCGGCCCCGTCCATGGAGCTCACCGTACCACCCCTCCCGCCGCCCGCGATCAGGACGTTTGCTGCAGCCCGTGCTCGCGCTTCAGGTGCTCGAGCAAGCCGCGGCAAGCGGCCTCGCAGAGGTCGAGCACCTCGTCGAACCCCTCCGCCCCACCGTAGTAAGGATCGGGCACCGGAGCGCCCGGCGGAGAGGCGGGATCGAAGGAGCGGAGCAGGCGCAGCTTCTGCTTCGCTTCCGGAGGCGCGTGCGCGATCAGATCCTCGTAGTTGCTGCTATCCATCGCGAGCACGTAGTCGAAGCGCTCCCAGTCGGCTGGAGTGAACTGGCGCGCCTGGCCACCGATGACGATGCCTCGGGCGGCCGCGGCCTGCCGAGAACGGTGATCGGGGCCTTTGCCGATGTGGTAGGCGGCGGTGCCGGCGCTGTCGATCTCCACGTGGGCCGACAGCCCCGCCGCCTCGACCAGGTGGCGCATGACGCCCTCGGCGGTCGGCGAGCGACAGATGTTCCCCAAACAGACGAAGCAGATGCGGACCATGGCGCCCATTGAAGCAGACTGAGGGGCCGGCCGAAACCGGCTCAGTCCGCGGGCACCGTGCGCTGCGCCGCCCAGCGTCGGAGCTCGGCGATGCGCTCCGCCATGGTGACGGCGAGGGGGCGCGTACCGCGGATCTCTTCGAGCAGGAGCTCCGTGGTGAGCTCGCGATCCGCGGAGAAGGCGCTGTAGAGGCCCGCGACGATCGCCTGCTCGATCTCCGCCCCGCTGAAGCCGTCCGTCTCCGCCGCCAGCTGGGCGAGGTCGAAGGCGGTTGGATCGCGGTGCCGGCGCGTGAGGTGGACGGCGAAGATCTCCTGACGCACCGCGAGGCTCGGCAAGTCGACGAAGAAGATCTCGTCGAAGCGGCCCTTGCGCAGCAGCTCGGGGGGGAGACGCGAGATGTCGTTGGCCGTGGCGAGCACGAAGACGGCGTGTCGCTTCTCCTGCAGCCAGTGCAAGAAGGTGCCGAAGATGCGCCGGGAGGTGCCGCCGTCCCCTTCGCCGTCTCCGCCGAAGGCCTTCTCGATTTCGTCGATCCACAGCACGACGGGAGCCACCGACTCCGCGGTGCGGATGGCCCGGTGGAGGTTCTGTTCGCTCTCTCCGAAGTACCTGCGGTAGAGACTGGAGGGATCCAGGCGGACGAGGGGGAGCTGCCAGCTCGAAGCGATGGCGCGCGCACACAGGCTCTTGCCGCAGCCTTGAACTCCGGTGAGCAAGAGCCCGCGCGGCGGTGAGAGGCCCATGGCGCGCGCGCCTTCGGGATCCCGGAAGGCGCGTCGCCGTTTGTCGAGCCAGCTCCTCAGCCGCGTGAGGCCCGCGAGCTCCGCCTCCTCCCGCGGCGCGGGGATGTACTCGAGCAACCCCGTGCGTTGGATGGTGCGTCGCTTTGCGTCGATGACGGCGACGATACTCTTCCGGTCCAAACACCCCCCCTGCTCGACCACGCAGCGGGTCACGATCTTCCGCACCTCGTAGAAGGGCAGGCCCCTGAGGTGATCGAGCAGCTCCGCGACGTCCGCCCCCGACAGGTCGACGCGCACGGGCATGCGCGTTCTCAGGTTGGCCAAGACCGTGGACACGTAGCGGTGGTAGGCCTCGCTGCTGGGGACCTCGAGGCGCACGAGCGTGAAGAAGCGCGTGAGCTTGGGGGGCAGGTCCGCGGGGCTCCCTTTCAGGACGACGGCGCCGCGGTGCCCCGCGAGCACGTCGTGCAGTTCGCGGATGCGTGACGCCACGGGGCGCTCGTCCAGGTGCTGAGCGAAGCCGCTGAGGTACGTGATCACCTCCGCGTTCGCGGAAATCAGGTGGGCGAGGCACTGCTCCGGGGCCTCGGTCTTGTACACGGCCGTCTTGTCGCCATCGACGCGGGCCAGGCCGCGGTGAGCGCTCCAGCGGAGCAGCGGCAGCCCGAGGCGCTGGGCGAGGACCTCCAGGATCGCGACCACCCGCCCCTCGTCCGGCTCATCGATCAAGATCAAGGGGTGAAAGGAGCGGATGAGGAGCTCCAGATCGCGAATGTCCTCGTCCGTCACGGGCAAGCCGGGCACGACCGGAGTATAGCAACGACAAGATGGCCACCCTCAAAGACAAAGTACTCTTCATCACGGGCGCGACCCGAGGCATCGGGCTCGCGATCGCGGAGCGGGCGGCCCGGGACGGCGCGCGCGTGGCCGTCGTGGGCAAGACCGAGGAGCCCCACCCGAAGCTGCCGGGGACGGTCTACACGGCGTGTGAAGCCATCGAGCGGGCGGGGGGACGAGCGCTGCCCTGCATCTGCGACATCCGCTTCGAAGATCAGGTGAGCGCAGCCGTAAAAGCCACCGTCGCGGCGTTCGGCGGCATCGACATCCTGGTCAACAACGCCTCGGCGATCTTCCTCGCGGGGACCCGAGAGACTCCGATGAAGCGCTTCGACTTGATGCATCAGGTGAACGCGCGGGGAACCTTCCTCTGCTCCCAGGCGTGCCTCCCGTGGCTGGAGAAGGCGGACAACCCCCACATCCTCACACTCTCACCGCCACTCGACCTGAAGCCCCACTACTTCGCGCCCCACCTGGCGTACAGCCTCGCCAAGTTCGGCATGAGCCTGTGTGTGCTCGGGCTCGCGGAGGAGCTGCGCCCCCGCAGCATCGCGGTGAACGCCCTGTGGCCGCGGACCGTGATCGCCACGTCGGCCGTCCAGAACTTGCTCGGCGGTGAGGCGGTAGCCTCCCGGGGGCGCCTGCCGACGATCGTGGCGGACGCCGCTCACTGGATCCTCACGCAACCGTCGAAGGAGGTGACCGGGCGCTTCCTCATCGACGAGGACGTGCTGCGGGGGGCGGGGGTCACCGATCTGGAGAAATACTCCGTGACCCCCGGCGCCGAGCTCCTCCCGGATCTGTTCGTCTGACGCCTCCGGGCATCGCCGCTATCCGAGGTGCGAGCGCGCGGCGGGCGTCCTGGTCCGTCGAGATCCCGGCGATGCTCCTTCGGGAGGCTCGCCGCGAGGCGCCGGGCGTCTTCGTGATGCGGCTCCGATCAGTTCTCGCGAGGGCGCCCCGGCCAGGGCAGGACGTCCCGGAGGCTCTGCTGCACCGCTCGTCGGAGGGCGGTCTGGGTGACCTCGGCGACCGCGGCGAGGATGCTCCCGGCTGGATCGGTCAGGGTCACCTCGATGGGCACACGGACCTTCACGTCGCGCATGCGCTGCTCACCGAGGTGGGGCTTCGCCAGCTCGCGGGCGCGCTCCCAGAGTTTGCCCGCCAAATCTCCCTCCGCGCGCCCGATGTCGGTCGCGTCGAGCCCGCGCAGGTGAGCGCGGCCGATCCCGCGGGCGCGGCCGCGGGAGGCGCTCAGATCGGCGTCCAAGGAAATGGTGCCCTCCTCGGGGCGAAATCCGGCGCTGGAGGGGATCAGGGCGGTGGCGTCCTTCAGCTCGAGCTCCTCGAGCTCGAGCTCCAGATCGAAGGTCGGCGTCTTCGCGGACGGGTTGGCGCGCCCCTCGAAGGAGAGCTGCCCGCTCCCGAGCGCCACGGCGGAGCCCTCGAAGCGCGTGAACAGGTTCTCGGCGAGGTCCGCGCTGTTGGTGAGGTTGCGCGCGACGAGATCCACGTCAGTCAGGGTGAGTGGGGCGCTCCGGGCGGACTTGCGATAGCTGATGCGACCGTCGTGCAGGGTGAGTCGATCGATGCGGAAGGGGGTCACCTCGGTCAGCGCCTCCTGCCACGTCTTCTCGGACTTCTTCGCGTCCGCGCGGGGGACGTAGTCGAGCACGGGGTCGTGGACGTCGATCTCCGCGACGAAGGAGCCGCTCAAGAGGGCGCGGCCGTCCAGGGACAGATCGATGGCGGATGCGGTGAGGAAGGGCTCCTTCGGCGCTCGCCGTGACCGGAGCTCGAGCTCCTCCGCGCGATAAGCCCCCTTCAGGAGATGGAACGAGACCCGCTCGACCTCACCGGTGTAGTCCTCGAGCTGGGAGAGTTTGCGGTTCACGTAGCTCGTGGCCAGGGCCGGGAGCGCGACCCAGAGGACGGCCACGACCAACAGGACGCCGAGCAGCACGGCGAAGGTCCTCGAACGCAACACTCCTCGAACGGACATGCGAAGCTCCCCTTCCTCGCTTGTGATCAGGCTCGCTCGATCAGGATCGTGGCTCGATCGGGAATGAGCCTGCGCCGAACTCACGAACTCACGGGGCGATCCGCCTCGAGCCTGGCTCTCAACGGGTTCCCGTCGGCGGTCTCGCTCCGTAGAGCTTAGCACGGGCGATCAGCGGGGATCGGAGGTCGCTCGGTTGCGTCCGCGGCCCCTTCGGAGCACTCCTCCTGGGTATGCCAGATTCGCGAACTCACCGGGGCCCGCACCCGCGCGACCCAGCGTCGTTCGCGCCGCGGCACGTGCCCGCGCTGCGCGCGGCCACGGAGGACCTCAGCTGGCTCCTCTCCCGGGGCTACAACACGACGTCCGCGCTCGCGCTGACCGGGGATCGCTACGGGCTGACGGCGCGTCAGCGCATGGCCGTGTCTCGTGCGGCCTGCTCGGAAGAGGCGCGCCGGCGCCGTGAGGCGTCACGTATCGAGACGCTCACGGTTCGGGGGACGTCGGCGGCAGACGGTGACGAGCTGTGGGTCGACGGCTTCAACGTGCTCCTCACCCTCGAGGTGGCGCTCGGCGGTGGTCCGGTGTTCGTGGCACGGGACGGCTGCCTGCGGGACATCGCCAGCGTGCACGGCACGTACCGCAAGGTCCACGAGACCGCGCCCGCCGTGCGGCTCCTGACGGACGAGCTCCAGGGCTTGGGCGCGCGTCGGGTGACCGTGCTGCTCGACGCGCCCGTGTCCAACAGCGGGCGCCTCGCGTCGGTGATCCGCGGCGAGTGGGCGGCGCGGGGCCTGTGCCGTCTGGAGGACGGGGGCCCTGCGGACGTGCGGGTCCCTGCGAACGGAGAGCCTGCGGACGCGCGTGGGCCCGCGGACGTGCGGGGGGCTGCGGGGTGGCGCGTGCTCTTGGTCAACGACCCCGACGCGGAGCTCGTGCGCGAGGGGCGGATCGTGGCCTCCGCGGACGGGGCTGTGCTGGACGGCGCCGCCGCCTGGATCAACCTGGCCCGGCGCATCGTCGACGCGCGCGTCCCTGGCGCCTTTCGTGTGGATCTGAGCGACGAGGCCGCGCCGGGCGGGGGCGCGGAGGGGATCCGGCGCGGCGGAGATCAGAGGATCGAGCCGGGCGCGTAGGTGGCGGCCTCCGGGTGTCGGGCGACGACGCGCTCGACGCTGGCCGCGAAGGCGCGCGCCTGGGTAGGAGCGGCCCCCACGAACTCGATGGGTCGGGACAGGAGATCGCCCAGGGCGCTGCGATCGAGGGGCAAGCGCGGATCCGCGGCGAGGCGGTCCAACAGATCGTTGTCCGTGCGTCCGCGCTCCCGCATCTCGAGGGCCACGGCCACGGCGTGCTCCTTGATGGCCTCGTGGGCAGCTTCGCGCCCGACGCCAGCGCGCACCGCGCTCATCAGGACCTTGGTGGTGGCGAGGAACGGCAGGTAGCGGCCGAGCTCCCGCTCGATGACCGCCGGGTAGAAGCCCGCGTCGTCGAGGACCGTCAAGAAGGTCTCGAACATGCCGTCCGTGGCGAAGAAGGCGTCCGGGAGCATCACGCGGCGCACCACCGAGCAGCTCACGTCTCCTTCGTTCCACTGATCGCCCGCGAGGGCTGCCGCCATGGAGAGGTAGCCCCCGAGGAGGACCGCGAAGCCGTTGACGCGCTCGCAGGAGCGGGAGTTCATTTTGTGGGGCATGGCGCTCGAGCCGACCTGGCCCGGCTTGAACCCTTCGGTGGCGAGCTCCGCGCCGGCCATCAAGCGCAGGGTCTTGGCGAGGCTGGCGGGGCCTGCGGCCACCTGGACGAGGGCGCTCACCACGTCCAGGTCGAGGGAGCGGGGGTACACCTGACCGACGTTGTCGAGCACGCGCTCGAAGCCGAGGTGACGCGCGACGCTCTGCTCGAGCTGGCGTAGCTTGTCCGTGTCGCCGCCGAGGAGATCGAGCATGTCCTGCTGGGTGCCGACGGGGCCCTTGATCCCGCGCAGGGGATAACGGGCGAGCAGGTCTTCGACGCGGTGGTAGGCCTGCAGGAGCTCTTCGCCGCTGTTGGCGATGCGCTTGCCCACGGTGGTGGCCTGAGCAGGCACGTTGTGGCTGCGTCCGGCGAGGACGAGCTCCGCGTGCTCCAGGCTGAGCTTGGCGAGGCGCGCGAGGGCCGCCACGATGCGATCCCGCACGAGCTCGAGGGCGGAGCGCACCTGCATCTGCTCGACGTTCTCCGTGAGGTCGCGGCTGGTCATGCCCTTGTGGATGTGCTCGTGACCCGCCAGGGCGCAGAACTCCTCGATGCGGGCCTTGACGTCGTGCCGCGTGACGCGCTCCCGGGCGTCGATCGATCCCAGATCGACCACGTCGAGTTGGGCGCGGTAGGCGTCGACGACGCCGTCGGGCACCGGCACGCCGAGCTCTCGCTGGGCCTCGAGCACGGCCAACCAGAGCTGCCGCTCGAGCACGATCTTGTTCTCGGGAGACCAGAGGGCGGCCATGGCGCGGCTCGCGTAGCGGGCGGCGAGCACGTTGGGGATCGGGGCGCGGGGCGTCGATGAGTTCGAGGCGGTCACGGGCCGAGGCTTAGCGACAAAGGCGCGAGCCGTCGACCGCCGAGTCTGCGCGAGAAGCGCCCCTTGCTCCGGGACATCCGGGCTCCACCCGGGGGCTTGGATCGTGCCCGAACGGCCGCCGCGGGACCTAGCCGGTGCTCCCGTCCGAGCTCCGGTCGGCGGACGCCGTCGTCGGCCCTGCAGCTCCTGCTCCTTCCGTCGGCCCGCGTCTCCGTCGGCCCGCGTCTCCGTCGGCCCGCGTCTCCGTCGGCCCGCACACGTCGTCGGGGCGGCCCGTCCCACGGCCCCACCACGGGGTGGTACCATGAGGTGATGACCAAGAGCCTCCAGGACACCTACGCCCCGCGGAACAAGTGCTTCGGTTGCGGGCCCGCCAACGAGAAGGGGCTCCGTATCAAGAGCTTCGTCGAGGGGGAGGAGGTCGTCGCGACGTTTCGCCCGGAGGACCACCACCAGGCCTTCGAGGGTATGGTCAACGGGGGCATCGTGGGCGCGCTCCTCGATTGTCACAGCAACTGGACCGCGGCCTGGGCGCTGATGCGACAGACAGGGGTGTCCGTACCGCCATGCACGGTCACCGCGGAGTTCCACGTCAAGCTCCGGGCGCCGACACCGCTGGGGGAGACGCTGCACTTGAGGGCGCGTCCCGTCGCGATCGAGGGGGCCAAGGTGACCGTCGAGGCCGAGCTCGGGACGGCCGAGAAGGTGACCGCCACCTGTCGCGGCGTGTTCGTCGCGGTCCGTGAGGGGCACCCCGCCTATCACCGCTGGTGATCCGCGCCGCATGGAGCGCGGAGCTCGTCGCGGGCGAGCTCTAGCCTTCCCGGGCTGTCAGCCTTTCGGGGCTGTCAGCCTTTCGGGGCTGCCAGCCTCGTCGGAACGGCGGTCTCTTGAACGGGGGGCGTCGCGGCGCACACTGGTGAGGGGGGAGCATGGGGAGAGAAGGAACGCTCGAGGTTCTGCGGGGCGCGGCGCGCCCGCTGCCCGATGAGGGCCTACGCGAGGGGTCGGGCCGGAGCTCCGGTTACGACGAGCTGGTGCGGAGGGCCGGCGACGCCCGGGTGGTGCTCATCGGGGAGGCCACCCATGGCACCCTGGAGTTCTACAGGGAGCGCGCCGCCATCACGCGGCGCTTGATCGAAGAGCACCGGTTCGGCGCCGTCGCCATCGAGGGGGACTGGCCCGACGCGCATCGGGTGCACCGCTTCGTCCGCGGCGACAGTGACGAAGACGCTGACGCCCGCGCCGCCGACGCCCTGCGCGGCTTCCGCAGATTTCCCGCCTGGATGTGGCGGAACGAGGAGGTGAAGGACTTCGTGTCCTGGCTGCGCCGGCGGGCGGTGCGCGGCTCACCCCCCGTCGGCTTTCACGGGCTCGACCTCTACAGCCTCTACAGCTCCGCCGACGCCGTGATCCGCTACCTGGACCGGCTCGACCCGAGGGCGGCCGCGCGGGCTCGCCACCGTTACGGCTGTTTCGAGCACTTCAACGACGACACGCTGGCTTACGGTTACGCCGCGAGCTTCGATCTCGAGAGCTCCTGCGAGAACCTGGTCGTCGCGCAGCTGCACGAGATGCGGGACCGCTACGCGACCTCCATCTGCAGGAAGAGCCGCGGAGGCACGGACGCCAAACGGGCCGCCGACGAGCTGTTCTTCGCGGAGCGCAACGCGCAGGTGGTGCGCACGGCAGAGGAGTACTACCGGACGATGTTTCGGGACCGCGTCGCCTCCTGGAACCTCCGGGATCGACACATGATGGAGACCCTCGAGGCCCTGCTGGAGCACATGGAACGGCGCGACGGTGAGCCCTCGAAGGTCGTGGTGTGGGCCCACAACTCCCACGTCGGCGACGCGCGCGCCACGGAGCTCGGCCGTCGCGGGGAGTGGAGCCTGGGGCAGCTCGCTCGCGAGCGCTACGGAGCGGGCTGTTATTCCATCGGCTTCTCGACCCACACGGGGACCGTCACCGCCGCCTCGCGCTGGGGCGGCGTGGCGAAGCGCGCGCGGGTCCGCCCCTCGCGCCCGGACAGTTACGAGTGGCTCTTCCACGAGCTCTCGCTCGCCACCGGGTGGCGCCGCTTCCTGGTCTATCCGCCGGATCCCGAGCTCGCCGACGTCTTGGGGCCGCCCCGGCTGCAGCGGGCCATCGGCGTCGTGTATCGCCCCGCCTCGGAGCGGGTGAGCCACTACTTCGAGGCGCGCCTCGCCCGGCAGTTCGACGCCATGATCCACATCGACGAGACCCACGCGGTCGAGCCTCTCGAGCGTCCCGGCGCGTGGCACGGAGGTGAGGTCCCCGAGACCTTCCCTTCCGCATTGTGAGGGTTTCGTGGACGCCTCTCCTCGGATCGGCCGCGCCGTCGTGGGCGCGTCGCGACGGGGCGCCGTTCACTCACGGGCCCATTCAGCGGGCCCGTGAACGAAGGCAGGGGCAGGGCCCGAGGGCGTCAGTTCACGATGCGGTCGACCTGGCTGAGCGCCGTCGGGGCGAGCTTGAAGTCGCGCTCGGCCTGGCGCAGGTTGATCACCGTCTTGGTCGACAGGGGCGGCTGGATCTCCGGACGCGTGATCGTCCAGTCGTCATCGGCGAGCTTGAAGATGAGCGCGCCCACCTGCATGCCGAGCGCCCCGTGGTCCGGCAGCATGGCGAAGGTCCCGAAATCGAACTTCGCGCTCACGAGGGAGGCGGCGCCCACCACGAGCGGCACGCGCCGCCCCGTCTCGTTCAGGGGCATCCAGGCGCGCTGGATCAGCTCCGGAGTGAGCAGGCCGTTGTCGTTGAGGACCCAGAGGGCGTGGGCGCCGCGCTCGGTCCGTAGGGTCTCGAGGGCGCGCCGCACGTCGCGCACGCTCGGGTGCTGGGGCACGGCCACGCCGATGAGCTCGATCGCTTCCCGCTTCGCGAGCTCTCGCTGACGATCGATGTAGCCGCGGAAGGCGGGACGGTACACGACCCCCACCTTCTCCACGGGCGAGACGAGGATGGTGCGCAGGTGCGTGAAGAGGGTCAGCGCCGGCACCTCGTAGGCGATGCCCGTCGCGTTCTTGACGAGCCTGTAGTGCTCTTCGAGGAACGACGCCATCACCACGACGGCCGGTGGAAAGGTAACGCTCGGCCGCGCCAGCTGGAGCTCGCGGTACGCCTTCACCGTCGGGTTGTCCATGAGCACGACGCAGCGCGGTTGGAGCTCCGCGAGCATCGCCTCGATCTCCTCGGCGGACAGGTCGCGATCCACCGGGCGGACGAGCACATCGAGCTCGTCCCCGACCTCGTCCCGGATCCCCAGCAGGACCGCCCGCGTGTGCTCCGTGTCCGGCATGAGGACCAGGACCGCGTCGTGGTCCGGGCGTCGGACAGGATCCTGGAAGAAAGCTTCCGCGTGGCGAGCGTCACCGCTGCTCCGGCTGCAGGCAGCCAGGCCGAGCGAAAGCAGACCGAGACAAAATCCGAGCCTCGATGTCAACGCCATGACTCCACTCCAAGCTCCGACTTCACGGACGTAGGGATCTTCTTCAACCGATCGGCGATCGTGTTGCCGGCGGGGGTCAATACCGCCAGCGCGGGCAAGCTCACCTCGTTGGGGGCGCGAGAGGATTCGAGGGTGAGCTCGCTCTTCTTTCGCATCAGGGGGACGATCCTCTGGGGGAGCAGGATCGCGTCCGCCATCTCGAACTGGAGCAGGCGCAGCATGTCCTCCAGCTTCGTGACCCGCTCCACCTCCACGTTGGTCTGGAGGACCTCGTGGACGAAGGTCGACGTCCCCTTGCGGCCCAGCAGGTCGACCGCGCCCACCCGCTGCACCTGCCCCGTCGAGACGCGCATCCCCCCGAGGAGCGCGTAGGGCTCGGTGTCGCGCCCGCCCGCCAGCCCCGTCACCGTGGGGCGCGCCCCCAAGGACGCGAGCACCGGCCCCAAGGCGAGCAGGGCGCTGGCCCCCGAGGCGATCTGGCGCTGGAGATCGCCGTAGCGGGCGACCGCCGTGACCTCGATCCCGTCGAGGGCCGAGGAGAGCATCTCCTGCAACGCCCGCTGCTTCATGTCGAGGTGCAGGTACACGACCAGGCTCGGCGCTGCGGCGAGGGCGATGCTCGGCTCGAGCAGAGGAGTCAACCCCGCAGCGCCTGCCCCCGCCAGCACCGTTCGTCGGCTGATGTTCGTCGTCTTTTCGGGAATGGTTCGTGCCATGGCCTCAACCCCCTGCTGGTGGCGGCATCGTCGAGTTGCGCCGTGCGTAGACGTGGGCTTCGATCATCGCGCTCTCCGCCGCCGGGAGCTCGCTGTCGAGCAGCGCCACGACGCGCTCGAAGTGGGTGCGCAGGCGCGCGACGCTCTCCTCGGCGCCGTCGAGATCTTTGTTCTCGGCGCGCACCTGCAGCGCTTCGGCCTCGTGAGCCATCGCGTCCGCGCCGAGCGCCAGGGCGCTGCCCTTCAGTTTGTGGGCTCGCTCCCGGACGACGCGCGCGTCACCCGCCGCCACCGCCGCGCCGAGCTCGTCGAGGTTCTCGGGGACGCGCGTCAGGAAGAGGCTGACCAGTCGTGGAGAGCGCTCGATGGTCATGTCCAGCTCTACGACCGCCGATCCAGTGTCCTCCCCCTCGGCGCTGGGAGGCGCGGCGGCTTCGGGCGTGACTTGCGCCGTGTCTTGGACGTAGCGCTCCAGCATGCGCTCGAGGGAGTTCGTCCGCAGGGGCTTCGACAGGTAGTCGTCCATGCCAGCGGCGATCACCTTGTCGCGCTCGCCCGCCATGGCGTGCGCCGTGAGCGCGATGATCGGCACGTGCCGCTTGCCGGCCTCCCACTCGCGGATCTCGCGCGCCGCCGTGTAGCCGTCCATCACCGGCATCTGGCAGTCCATGAGCACGACGGCGTAGTCGTTGGCTTTCACCTTGGCGACGGCCTCGGCGCCGTTCGAGGCCACATCCACCTCGTAGCCGGCGAGCTGCGCCTGCTCGGTGGCGACGAACTGGTTGATCTCGTTGTCGTCGACGATGAGGATCCGCGCGTCCGTGCGCCGCCTGGATTTCTGCGGCAGGCGGGGATCCGGGCGCGGCTCCGTGCTCCTGGTCCCGGGCCGCTGAAAGGTGCCCAGGATGCACTCGTAGAGCTCGGACAGGCGCAGGGGTTTGCTCACCTGGGCGGTGATTTCGTTCTCGATCTCCGACAGCGTCGCCGAGGCGCCGAGCTGGGTGAGGACGATCAGCGGGAGCTTGCGGGTGGCGGAGTGGGCGCGCAGCTCCTTCACGAAAGCCTCGGCGCCGATGTCCCTGAGCTGCGCGCCCACGATGGCGAGGTCGTAGCGAGAGTCGGGGTGACGGAGGCGCTCGAGCGCGGGCCGGCCGTCCTGGAACACGTCGCACTCCAGGCCCCAGGCCACGACGTGCTCCTCGATGATCCGGCACCAGCGGCGGCTCGCCTCCACCACGACGACACGCTTGTTCTCCGGGAACTGCAGCGGCTCGGAGCGCACGGGCGCCTTCGAGTGTCCGACCTTGATGGTGAACCAGAAGCTGCTGCCCACGCCGCGCTCGCTGACCACGCCGATCTGCCCGCCCATCATCTCGGCGAGGCGCTTCGAGATGGCGAGGCCGAGCCCCGTGCCACCGAAGCGGCGCACCATCGAGCCGTCCACCTGGGAGAAGGCCTGGAACAGCGCACCCTGGTCTTCTTGGCTGATGCCGATGCCCGAGTCGGTGACCACCGTGCGCAGCACGAAGCCGTCCTCGTCCGCGCTGTCGAGGGTCAGCTCCACGAAGATCTCGCCGTGCTCGGTGAACTTGATGGCGTTCCCGACGAGGTTGTTCAGGACCTGCCGGTAGCGATCCGGGTCGCCGGTGACGATCTGCGGCACCTCGGGCGCGCGCCTGTAGACGATCTCGATGCCCTTCTCCAGGGCGCGGTTGGTGAGCAGCTCGGTCACCTCCTGGAGGATGACCCCGGGATCGTAGGGGACCGTCTGCAGCGTGTACTTGCCGGCCTCCATCTTGGAGAAGTCCAGCACGTCGTTGATGATGGTCAGCAGCGCGGCCGCGGAGGCGTCGATGGTCTCCGCGTAGCGGCGCGTCTTGCCGTCCAGCGGCATGCGGAGCAAGAGCCGGTTCATGCCGATGATCCCGTTCATCGGCGTGCGGATCTCGTGGCTCATGTTGGCGAGGAACTCGCTCTTGAGCCGGGACGCCTCGAGCGCCGCCGCCATGGCGTCGCTCAGCTTCTGCATGGCGTCCTCGTTCGCCTCTTGCATGTGGTTGAAGGCGTGGGCGAGCACGTCGAGCTCGTCGTCGCTGTGGACGCTCACCCGCACCCCCTTCTCACCCGAGGCGATGGCCTCCGCCGCGGAGGTGAGGCTGCTCAAGGGCTCGGCGATCCGCCTCGCCTGTCGGCTGATCCACAGAAAACCCACGAGCGTGCTCAGAGCCACCGCCACCGCGAGGCCGATGAGCATCGTGCGAAGCGTCTCCTGCGACTCCCAGCGAGCGCGCTCCAGCGCAGCTTGCAGCGAGGCCGTGCTGAAGCCGTAGCGCAAGGTGCCGAGCACCTGCCCCTCGTCCACGACGGGGCGCGCGACCTCGAAGATGTTTTGCCCAAACTGGGTCACGTAGCGCTGGGTGGGCTCGGCCGCCGCCCAGCTGCCGTGCGGGATCGACAGCTCCTCGGTCCTGGCCAGGATCGCCGTGTAGTCCTCGGGGTCGAGGTCGGCGGTGGACGGGGACGCGTAGGCCCAGGGCTTGCCGTCTGCGGCGATGAAGACGCCGTAGATGAGGCCGCTGTCCTCGGTGACGGCGCGGTGCACGAGCTCGTGCACGTTGGTGAAGGCGTTCTCCGCGACCAAGGGACGCAGCCCGAGGACGTGGGCCTCGACGAGCACCCGCGCCTTCGTCACGATGTCCGCGCTGACCTGCTCCTCCACGTCCACCAGGCGCTGTCGTTCCATGCGCAGGTTGACCCACGAGACGCTGCCGATGGTGGCGATGCCCACCAGGAGCAGGACGCCCAGAATGATCCGGACGAGCTTGCCGTGCAGGGTCTGTCGAGGGCGGAGCTGGGGCATGCGGGGGCTCGTGGGCGCGGGCTTCATGCGTGGCGGCTCGGCTTGCGGCGCGCCTCGTGGGCTCGCGCGACCGCGGCGGGCAAGAGGGCGCGGATCTCCCGCTTGGTCACCACCGCGTCCGCGCTCACGGAGGCGGCGAGCACCTGGAGGTCCTCCGTGGATTGGCTGGACACCAGTACGATCCCGAGGTGCGGCCCCTTCGCGTTTTGTCGCAAGACCCGGGCGAGCTTGTCGCCGCTGATGTCAGGGAGCATCACGTCGACGACCACCGCGTCGACGTGTTCGGCATAGATCACCCGGGTCGCCCCGATTGCGGAGGGCAGCTCGAAGACCTGGTGACCGGCGCGCTCGAGGGTGCTGACCAACAGCTCCCGCGCAATGTCGTCGTCGTCAATCACCAATACCTTCATTGTGCCTCGCATGGATAACCAAGTCTAGAATCGCTTGGTGGCGCTCGCGTAGAAATAGCGCAATTCGGACGTGTAGAGCTCGCGCTGCGCGGGCTCCGCCATCTGCTGCCAGCGGATGGCCGCCCGGCTCCCCCGTGCCTCACCGAGAATGTTGTTGACGAAGATGGACAACGTCAGCTCACTGGGTAGGTCGAAGTGTGCGCTCGCATTCCAGCGTATCATGGGGGAGCTGTCTGCCCCCAAATAGTTGTCGCCAAACATGCGACGATCGTCGTCATAGAGCCCACGTCGGCCCTGCAGTCCCCAGTGGATGCGACTGTTGGTGTGCAGCTTCAGCCACGGGAGGACAGTGTAGGTGACATAGAACTTGCTGCTGTTCGTGGCCAGGTTGAGGAAGTTCTTGCCGTCGACGGTGATCGAGTCTCGCACCGCGTTGACGCTCACCACGTCCGGCGGCTGGTCCTCCAGCACGACGAGGTCGTAGGTGCCGTCGCCATTGTCGACCAGCTCGGTGGCCGGGATGGTGAAGCGCGTGCTCTCGCCGGTGTCGGTGAATACCGGACGCTGGAATACATGGGATACACCGGCGAGGACCGGCTCGGCGTCGTACTGCACGTCGCCCTCCAGGGAGAGCACGTTGTAGGAGCCCGCGTTCACCACGCGGAACAGCTCCTGGTTCCAGGCGAACAGGTTCGAGATGTTCGAGAGGGACGCGGACGTCATCAGGGTCAGATCGTCCACCCGGTGGAAGGAGGCGATCTCGTAGGACACCACCTTCTCGGGGCGGAGCTGGTGGAGGACGTCCAGCTCGGTGCTCGGGATCCTCGGGGAGGCGACGTCACCGGGGCGCTCGAGGCGGGGCTCGGTGGCGACGGAGCCGTCGGCGTTGAAGTGACGCCAGTTGTGCTCGTAGTTGTCCGCGCTTCCGTAGTTGGCGGACGTCTGGAAAATGAACTTGAGCGCGTGGTCCTCGTTGAAGGCCAACACGGTGGCGAGCTTGGGAGACAGCACGAGCCCCGTGCGCGTGTGATAATCGGCGCGGACACCGCCGTGCAGCTCCACCAAGCCGAGGTCGTACTGGTTCTCGGTGAACAGCGCGACGTTGTGGTAGGTGACGTCGCTGATGCTCTTGTGGCGCGCGTTGCCGCCGTGCATGTTGAAGCCGTGTAGATCCTTGCCGAGGTCGTCCCAGCGCAGCTGCGTGCCGACGACGGAGGTCAGGCGATCCACCTGGTTCATGCGGTAGCGGGCGCCGAGGAAGTAGCGGCGCTCGCCCATCGAGTTGTCCACCATTCCGCCCGGCTGCTCCGCGCCCGCGACCTGGTACTTGTCGCGGATCTCGTACTCGGTGCGGTTGGTGACCCCCATGACGGCCGCGTCGAGCCAGAGCCGATCCGTGTCGAGGGGGATCTCGTAGGTCCCATGGACGTGGAAGGCGTCGACCACGTACGAGCGCCGGTTCGTCCCGAAGCTCTCGGTGCCGGCCATGGGGTGATCGGAGCCGATGACGCGGCCGTCGTAGTTCGCCGTGGCGTCGTCGGGGACGTCGACCCCATACTGAGGGAAGGGGTCGTGGAGGAAGTAGCCGCCGGCGGGTTGCTGACGTCGGGTGAAGCGGGAGTAGAGCCGGAAGTTGCCGTTGGTGTAGTCGGCGCTCACGCGGGTGTTGCCGGGGGTGCGCCAGGGCGAGCCGTCGGCGAGCTCACCCTGGGGGCTGCCGACTCCATCGGTGGGCCAGGAGGCGTTGCCGTAGATGCGGCTGTAGCCGTCGCCGGGGCCGTCGGAGCGTCGATGGCCGGCGGAGAGCGTCAGCCACTCGTCGTCGCCGAGCTCCGTGAAGCTCATGACCTCGGCGCCCATGCTGTTCCAGGAGCCGTAGCCGACGGTCGCCTCGGCGCCAGACTCTTTGGGTTTGCGCGTCACGACGTTGACCACGCCGGCGATGGCGCCGGAGCCGTAGACGAGCCCCGCCGGACCGCGGAGCACCTCGATGCGCTCGATGTCGCCCAGCAGCCCGAGGGTCGTCTCGGTGAAGGCGCCGTCGCGGCTCTCCGTGTTCAGGCGCAAGCCGTTGATGAGGTAGATGACCTTCGTGTTGCGGTCCGCGGCGACACCGCGCATGCCCCAGATGTCGCCGTTCCACTTGTTCACCATCAGCTGGAAGCCGGGCACGTAGATCTCGAGCAGCTCGCCCAGGTGGCGCGCGCCCGAGACGCGGATCTTCTCGCGGTCGATCACCGTCATGCTCATCGGCGAGTGGGCGAGATCGAGCTCGAGAAAGCTGCCGGTCGTCAGCTTGATGTCGAGGACGTTGGTGAGTGAGAGCTCGTTGAAGGCCTCCGCTTCGGCGAAGCTCTCGGAGGTCCCGAGGCTCGGGTCGGGGAGGGAGCGTTCGACGGGGCGCTCTGCAGAGCGCTCTGCTGGTGTGGTGTCCGCGGGGGCCGAACGTCGTTCAGGTGGTGCCGCTGTCTCCTCCGGTCGCTCCTGCTCCGCCGCTGGGGGAGCGTCCGCGTCGGGAGAGCCCTCCGCATCCGCGGGCGGGCCGTCCGCGGCGCTCTCGTCGGGCGCCTCGGCGTCTGCCGCAGGCGGTGACTCCGCCTCGTTCTCCTGGGCGTGGGCGGCAGAAGCCATCAAGAGGGCTACGAGGGAGAAATAGCAGGTAGCGCGGAACTTTTTCATATGACCATAAGCAGCCTAACAGGAAACATTCAGGAAAAGCGGACAAATTAACAAATGTCATGAAATCGGTGCGTCCGCCTACGCAGTTTGTCCGCCGCCGCGCACATGGGCGTACACCGGTGCTCATGAAACGCTCATGGGCGTGAGCGGAGGGTGAGCGTCCACTCCGTAGCCCTTGCTCGGCGCTCCCCCGCGCCTGCTGGGCCGGCGGGGGTGTCGTGCGCGGGCGGCGGGGCGCCCTTTACTCGGCAGTCCCGGGCCCAGCGGCCGACTCCGGCGTCGCTGGAGGGGTGGCGCTCGCGCCTTCCGGCGCGCCGCTCCCGGTCGTGTCGGGGGCCGTCGTCTCGTCTGCGGCTCTCTCCGACGGGACGAGTTGTGAGCTCTCGGGGGTGCGGGAGGGCGCCCCGGGGAGCCGCGGGAGGGGGAGAGACGAGGGAAGCGCCGGGAGCACCGTCGGCAGCGGTGGCAGGTTCGAGGGGAGCGGCGGCATGCGCAGCCCGTCCCCGGAGTTCCCCGCGGTGTTCAGGCCAGGGGGGAGCTGGGGGAGCTCCGCGAGGAGCCCCGGGAGCCGGGCGGAGAGCGCCTCGAGCTCCTCCGCGGTCGGGGGGCGCAGGGGCTGCAGCCCGCAGCCCACGCCGATGCTCTGAATGACCTTGGCCGCCCCGAGATCCCGGGTGTCGGCGTCGACCCGCACCTGCACGGTGACGGAGCCCTGCATGTACTTCTGCAGCAGGTGCTTCGTCAGGCTCGCCCAGTGCTTGCCGAGCCGGGTGTCCGCGGCGGCCCCCGCCAGCTTGACGCAGGGGAGGGCCTCGGCGAAGCGCAGGTGCACCAGCGCGTGGTCTTCGGCGCGGCGCACGACGCCATCGCCTTCGAGCACGAACGCGCCGGCGGCCACCTTCGCGTCCGTGAGCTGGACGGTCGTCTGATCCGCGGACACCTCGAAGCGCGTCGTGAAGGTGGTGCGATCCCCGGAGACGATCCCCTGGAGCTCCGGCGGGTGGGGGGGCACGAAGCCGAGCAGGTTCACCTCGAGGTGTCCGCGCACGGGTGTGGGGGCGAGGGAGGGGGGCAGGAGGATCTCGCCCCTGGCGTCGACCTCGATGCGTTCGCGGGCGCTGTCGGCGAGGGGCAGGGTGATGCCGAGGGCGCCGGTGAGCGTGTCGAGGGGCGTCTGGCGGAGCTCCACGCGGGCGACGGGCTCGGGGACGTCGAGGAGCAGCTCGAGCCGCACGGGCGCGGTCTCGGGATCGGGCTCTCCGAACCCCAGGAGGATGCGCCCGTCCTGCTTCGACCAGCTGCTCCCCACCGGTCCCACGCGCTTGTCGAGGACGCTCGCGGTCGCGGCCTCGAAGGTGCCGCCGTGGGCTTGCCGTGCCACCTCACCGCCCGTGACGAGCAGCCACGGCGCCCGTTCGGCCGCTGCGCGCCAGGCGAGGGCCACGTGGCTGGCGCGCGCGGGCAGATCGTAGGCGGCGGGGTAGTGGTCGCTCCACCGGCTCAGCTCGAGGGCGAGGGCGGGGGCGGAGCCGAGCACGTGGACGTCCGCGCCGTCGACCGCCACGCCCGTGAGGGTGACGTCTTTGGCGCCGCCCCACAGGGCGCTCCAGCCCAGGCCCGACACCTCCAGGGTCACCTCGTCCAGACGCGCCACGAGCCCGCGGACCCCGAGGGGGCGCACCGTGGCGCGGACGAGCACGACGCGCTCGGGGCTCAAGGAGAAATCCTCGAGCTCGAGCTCGAAGCCCCGCGCGCGGGCCTCGGCGACGATGCGCTCGTGGAGCGCCGGACGCGCCATGCGCCAGAGCGTCCAGAGACCCCCGGCCCCCGCTGCCAGGACGCCCAAGGAGAGGAGGAGTGGGATCCAGATGCGCCGCGTCACAGGGTGCCCAGAGTACCGCGCTTCCCGCGCTCCGGCCTAGAGCGCCGGGCCGCCGAGGAGCCCGGCGCCGAGGGGCGGCGGCCCGGGGTGCCGAAGGGGGGCCCAGGCTGGCCAGGTGGGGGTCCCGCCCCTACAATCCGCGCCCCCGTGCCTGCCAGCTATTTCGACGTCGACGGTACCCTCGTGCGGACCAACCTGGTCCATCCGACCATGTACTACCTGCTGAACCAGGGAACGCCCGTGAAGACGGCGCGGCACCTGGGCAAGGCGCTCCTCCGTGCGCCGGCGATGGCCCTGGCGGAGTTCCAGGATCGGCGCCTCTTCAACGAGCTGCTCTACAGCTCCTACTCGGGCGTGAGCGAGGACCGGCTCGAGCTGCTCGCGGAGGAGGTCTTCGTCAACGTGATGCGGCCCTCTCTGTACCCCTTTGCGCGGGACCTGGTGCAGAAGTCGAAGAGCGCGGGGCACCGGGTGGTGCTCGTCTCCGGGGCCCTGGACTGCGTCCTGCGGCACGTCGCCGACCATTTGGGCGCCGACGAGATCATCGGCAACCGCCTGGAGATCAAGGACGGGATCGCCACGGGCAAGATCCTGAAGCCGGTGGTGGCGGGCCCGGAGAAGGCGCGGCTCATCCGCGAACACGCCCGGGTCCACGGCTTCGACCTGGACGACTGCTTCGCCTTCAGCGACAGCTACTCGGACGTGCCGATGCTCAGCGTCGTCGGTCACCCCGCTGCCGTGAACCCGGACCGGCGCCTGTCGCTCCTCGCCAAGGCCTATGACTGGCCCCAGTTCGACCTGACCGCGGCCCCGTGACGCCGCACGTGCCGAGCTCGGCCGGGCGCGCCGCACCCTGGGCTGCCGCCCCCGAGCCGGACAGAACCTCAGCAAAGTGAATCGAGCATGAACCATCCCTGTGTCGTCACCCTGGAGCGGGACAGTGCTCCCCGCGTGCTGTTCGCCGGAGACCGCCTGATCGAAGTCGACCTGCCCGCCGGGACGCGCTGCATCTACCCGAAGCCGCCGCTGGAGCCGCTCAGGGACGTCGACGCCGCCATCCGGTACGCGATCAACCACCCGGAGGAGTCGGAGCCGCTGTACGCGAAGCTGCGGCCCGGCATGAAGGTGACGATCGCCATCGACGACATCTCCCTGCCGCTGCCTCCCATGAAGCGTCCGGACGTGCGGGAGCGGGTGCTCACCATCGTCCTCGAGCTCTTGGCGGATCACGGCGTCGACGACGTGGAGATGATCATCGCCACGGGCGTGCATCGGCGGATGAAGCCCCACGAGATCCGGCACATGGTGGGCGACAAGATCTTCGACGCCTACTACCCGGATCGGCTCTACAACCACGACGCCGAGGACGCGGCCAACATGGTCGTGATCGGTGAGACGCCCCACGGCGAGGAGCTCGAGCTCAACCGCCGCGCCGCGGAGAGCGATCTCATCATCTACGTGAACCTGAACTTCGTCCCGATGAACGGGGGCTACAAGTCCGTCGCCGTGGGGCTCACGGGCTACAAGAGCCTGCGTCATCACCACAACCCGAAGACGATCCGCGCCTCGGACAGCTACATGGACCCGGCCAAGAGCCAGCTGGCGACGGACATCGGGCGCATGGGGCGGCTCGTCCACCGCAAGCTCAACATCTTCAACATCGAGACGACGGTGAACAATCGGATGTTCGACCGCCCCCTCGAGTTCCTGACGAAGAACGAGGACGACCTCACGGGGCGGGAGCGCACCATGCTCAAGGCCCTGGTCGCGACGACGGCGAAGCTCCCCCAGCCCTTGCGCCACACGGTGTTCGACAAGTTCCCGGCGCCCTACGGGGTCACCGGCGTGTGGGCGGGCAACGTCGAGGCAGTGCACAAGAAGGTCGTCGAGCGCTCCTTCGAGCAGTACCTCGTCCCCATCGAGGGCCAGGCGGACGTCCTCATCTGCCCGATCCCCTTCATCAGCCCCTACAACGTGCACGCGTTCTTGAACCCGCTGCTCGTGCAGGTGTTGGCGCAGGGTTATCTGTTCAACATGTATCGCGGGGCGCCGCTGGTGAAGAAGGGGGGCACCCTGATCATCACGCACCCGATGACGGACAAGTTCGATCACGAGCAGCACGCGCCGTACATCGACTTCGTCCACCGGCTGCTCCCGGAGACGCGGGACGCGAACGAGCTCCGGACCCGCTACGAGGAGCAGTTCGCCCGGGATCCGGCGTATCTGCAGATGTTCCGCTCGGGGTACGCCTACCACCCGAGTCACCCCTTCTTCATGTGGTACTGGGGCGAGAACGGGCGTCAGCACCTCGGCCGCGTCATCGTCGTCGGCGCGGACAACGAGTACATCCCGAAGCTGTTCGGGTACGAGACCGCCCCCACGATGGACGACGCGCTGTACCGCGCCAAGGCGGGCCAGGCGCGCTCCCTGGACATCACGTGTCTGCACGTGCCGCCCATCGTCATGGGCGACGTGACCGTCTGAACCGTACCGAGCGCCGCGCGCCCGAGAGGGCGCCGCGGGCCGCCACGACTCCGCCCCCACTCCGCCCCCGAAATGACGAAACGGAGCGCCGGCAAGTGCCGACGCTCCGTTTCCGATGGCGCTGCGCCTCCTTCAGCCCGCCGAGGACGACTGCGGGTAGGGGACGGACAGGGGGGCGCCCTTCGGCTGCCGGATGTCGTTCAGGAGCTCGCCGAACCAAGGCTCGGAGATGTCGAAGGGCTTGCCGCCCTTGATGCGCTCGAACTCGATGGCGCGCAGGCGACCGCCGCGCTCCTCGTCGTGCCCGATCACGCCGGGCTCGCCGCGCAGACCGCACTCGACGCCGTGGTCGACCATGCTCTTGATGAGGCGCAGATCGTCGGGGTTCGCGGGCGCAGAGCGCGCGAAGTAGCCGGACTTCTGCACGAGGGTCTTCTCGGCGCCGAGCAGCTTGGCGAACTGCTTGGAGAACCACTGGCCCACGTTCACCGCGTCGAGCTTGTAGTGGTCGAAGGCGTCGCGGGGCACCTGCTCGCCGCGGCTCTCCATCTCCGCCACGATCTGGGCCACGCAGGCACCCTCGGACACGAAGATGTTCACGCAGTCCTGCTCATCCATGACGGCGCGCAGGCGCTCCGCCTCGGCCTCGAGATCGAACTCCATCTCCGGGACGTAGACGGCGTCGATGTCCTTGTGGGAGTGGGCCAGGTTGAGCTCGGGGAGGAAGTCCGGGTGGCTGAGGCGCTTGCGGTAGAAGCGGGCCGTGCAGGCCGTGAGCCAACCGCAGTTGCGGCCCATCACCTCGTGGATGATGAGCATCCGCGGGTTCGCGGAGTGCTCGTTCACGATGTTCTCGAAGTAGCGGGCGCCTTCCTCGGCGGCGGTCCAGGCGCCGAGGGACTGACGGATCGGGTAGACGTCGTTGTCGATCGTCTTGGGCAGCCCGACGACGGTGAGATCGTAGCCGTTCGTCTTCAGGTAGGCGGCCAGATCCGCGGCGGTGGTGTTGGTGTCGTCGCCGCCGATGGTGTGCAGGATGGTCACGCCGTCGGCCGTCAGCTGGCGGGCCGCCACCTCGAGGGGGGATTCGCCTTCCTTGACGAGCCCGCGCTTCACGCAGTCCTTCACGTTGGTGAGCTTGACGCGGCTGTTCTGGATCGGGCTGCCGCCGTGCTTGTGGAGGACGTGGGCATTGTCCCGGACCTGCTGCGTCACGCGCACGTGGTGACCGCGGAGGAGGCCCTTGTAGCCGCCGATGTAGCCGATGATTTCGACTTCGGGGGCGAGCTCGGTGTAGCGCTCGATGAGGCCACCGACGGCGGACGAGAGACAGGGGGCGAGGCCGCCTGCGGTGAGGAGGGCGACTTTTTGCTGCTTGCTCATGTGAGTTCGGAGGGGGGTAAGAACGACGGAGCCGTCGAAGGGTCCGTTGGGTAGCACTTTCCCCCACTGAGGCGCAGTGTGCACCCCTGGAAAAGTGAGCAGGTGGGGCGGCTCCCATGGAAGCGGCGAATCGGGCCGCAGCCGCGTGCGCTGCTGCTCGCCTGATCGGAGCGAGGGCGGGCGCGCCGCTCCCACATCCTCCGCGCGCGGCCCGCTCCGTGCTCTTGCCATCCGCTGCGGGGGGCCGCAGAGTCGTCGTCGATGGTGCGCCGCTCACCTCGGGGGCCGGCGGTTCTGGCGCTCGCCGGTGCCGTCCTGGGGATCACGTTCTCCGCGTATTCCACCGCGGACTATGCGGAGCACCTCGACCGGCGCGTCCACGATTTGCACTGCAGCTTCGTCCCGGGGGCGCAGGCCACCGCGGAGGCCGAGGCGTGTCGCTCGGCGATGTACAGCCCCTACTCGGCCCTGTTCAAAGAGGACCTCTGGGGCGGCGTGCCGATTTCCCTGTTCGGGCTCGGCGCCTTCGTCTTCCTCGCGACCTTCGCGCTGTACCTCGTCCTGGCGGGATCGCGAGCGCCCCGGCGCGCCGTGAGCTTCTACGGCTGGGTGGGGATCACGCCCCTGCTGGTGAGCGTGGCGATGTTCACGATCTCCATCACGCGGGTGGGAGCCCTCTGCAAGACCTGCGTGGGCATCTATGCGGCCAGCGTCGTCGTGGCCGTGGGCGCCCTCTGGGGCGTCACCCGGGCGGGCCAAGGGGGCGGGGCCGTCCGTCCGTCCGGGGCGCTGGGGTGGCTCCTTCCCCTGGTCTGGCTCGCGGCGATGGGGATCGTCACGACGCTGCCGGCGTGGGTCTACGCCCAGGGCGTGCCCGATCACCGCCCCTACTTGACGGGCTGCGGGCAGCTCGAGCACCCGAAGGAGCCCCACGACGCCCTCGTCCGGATCCGGGGCGCGAACGCGATCCAGCCGAGCATCCTGTTCGAGGATCCGCTGTGTCCCACCTGCAAGGCCTTTCACGACCGGTTGAGCGCCGAGGGGGCCCTGGAGCGCCTGGACATCCAGCTCGCCCTGTTCCCCCTGGACAGCGAGTGCAACTGGATGCTCGATCGCCCGCTGCACCCGGGGGCCTGCACGGTCAGCAAGCTGATCCTCTGCGCGCAGAACCCCCTGACGGCGCTGGAGTGGGCCTTCGACAACCAGGAGGAGCTCACGCGCCTCGGAGCCGAGGGAGAGCCTGCGCTGCGGGAGTATCTGTCGCGGCGCTTCGGCGCGGCGATGCTCGCCTGCGTCGACGCCCGCGAGACGAAGGTGCGGCTCAACCGCCACCTGCACTTCGCGGCGGACAACTCCGTGCCCGTGTCGACGCCCCAGGTCTACCTGGGCGATCTGCGGCTGTGCGACGAGGACACGGACATCGGCCTCCGTTACGCCCTCAAGCAGCTCGCCCCGGAGGTGTTGCGATGACCGGGCACCACATCGGGGACACGCAGCCGCTGGAGGCGAGGGCGCGGCCGCCCGGGAGCGACCCCGGGGCGGGCCGGACCTCGGCGCCGGGCCTCATCGCTGGGGCCGTGGGGATTCTGCTCACGGCCGCGGTGTGCTTCTCCGTCTCCAGCAAGGTGGACGCCGCGAAGGAGCGCCTGATGATGCCGGAGGCGGAGAGCGCGTCCCAGGTGGCCGTCGCGGCGGAGGCGGAGGTCGGCTACTGCACGCCGCGCTTCAAGGAGGTGCTCGAGCGGGTGCTGCACTCCTGCGGGCTCTCCGGGGGCGAGACGCGGCGCGGCTGCAAGCCCGCGGACGTGAAGACCTTCGCCTCCATCAGCGACGAGGACTTCAACGAGCTCTTCACCCCACTGCAAGAGCGCGGCGCGGTGCTCCGCTTCGACAGCGGATCCCACGAGCTGGACGCGGGCGCGAAGAAGATGCTCGAGGAGAAATGGTTCGAGCGCCGCGGCGCGCGCTACTTCTTCGTGGTCGCTCGCGCGTCGAAGACGGGCACGCCGGCGCAGAACCGCGCCCTGTCCCACCGCCGCGCCAACTCCGTCCTGTTCCACCTCGCGGAGATCTCCGGTGAGCCCCAGGCGGAGCTGGAGCGGAAGGTCGGCCTGCTGTGGCTCGGCAACGAGTACGCGCAGCTCTCGAAGGACTACTGTGAATGGCCGAGCTCGAGGCCGGACGACAAGTGTGGCGAGGAGCCGATCAACCGCAGCGCGTTCGTCTCTTGGGTGGATTGCAGGCTTTGAGGACGTTCATGGATGCTCGCCGACACCGACACCCCGAGCCTGGAGCGCGCCCGCGCGACGGGCGCCCCGATCCGTCGAGGGACCGGCGCTGGCGCGAGCGCGCCGTGTCGTGGGCGCCGTTCCTGCTCGCGCCGTCGTTGCTCGGCGGTTGTGACGACGGGGAGAAGCCGGCGACGACGGCGCCCCGGGCTCGGAGCCAGGCGGTGGTCGTCGCGGCGGGGTCTGCGGACAGCCCTGCGACAGCGAGCCCTGCGACAGCGAGCCCTGGCACGGCGAAGGCCCAGGCGCCGTCGGAGGGGAAGCCCCCGCGCTCCCTGTGCGAGCCCCTGCAAGCCTCCGCTCGCAAGCCCTTGCCGCAAGAGGTGTCTCGCGCCGCGGCGCAGGGGGCGGTTCCCCTCGAGGCGCGGCTCGCCGTGGGCGGTGGGCGGGTGACCTGGGTCAACTTTTGGGCGGCCTGGTGCGTGCCGTGCAAGGAGGAGATCCCGCGGCTCCTCGCCTGGGAGAAGGAGCTCGCCGCCGCGGGGATCCCCTTCACGGTGCAGTTCGTGTCTTTGGACGACGACCCCCGGCAGCTCCAGGCGTTCCTGGACGCTCAGCCCGGCGAGGGTCTGCGGCGCACCTACTGGCTGCGCGAAGGCAGTCAGCGAGAAGAGTGGCTCGCGCAGGTGGGGCTGGACGTCGATCCGCGCCTCCCCCTGCACCTCGTGGTGGGCGGAGACGGCAAGTCCCACTGCGTCGTCGATGGCGCCGTGGAGGACGGTGACCGCGCGGAGGTGGAGCGGATCGCCCGGGCGGCGTTGGGGAACTGAAGGCCGCGAGCGAGGAGGCAGGGATGTCGGGGGAAAGAGGGAGGCGGCGTCTCGCGACGTTCGCCGAGACGGCGATGCACATCGGCAGGGCAGCGGTCAGCGGCGCGCCGCTCGTCGAAGGGGCCGTGTCCGTCGACAGGGCAGCGTCCGGGGGGAGGGCAGCGTCCGGGGGCACGGTCCTGTCCGTCGGTGTGGCGGTGCTCCTGGCCGGGGCGGCGCTTTTCGGCTCCGTGGGGTGCAGCCGCTGCGCGTCGAACGATCCCGCGGCGCGCGACCCGGTGCCGCTGGCGCCCCGCGCGGAGGAGCCGGCGCTCGGCAAGGAGGCGCCCGAGGAGCCCCAGCCCTCGGAGGGACGCCGCCGCTGCGACGGCTCCGCGCCGGGGAGCTTGCGGCTCACTCCGGTGGCGCAGGGGCTCTCCTTGCCGCTCTACGTCCTGAGCGAGCCCGGGTCCGCCCAGCGGCTCTACGTGCTCGAGAAGGGCGGCCGCGTGAAGCGCGTCGTCGACAAGGGCGCTCCGGAGACCATCCTCACCTTGTCGGTGAAGACCGCCGTCGAGATGGGGCTCTTGGGCATGGCGTTCCATCCCCGCTTCGGCGACGAGGAGCGGCGCGTCTATCTCTCGTACGTCGACGCCGACGGCTGGAGCCGCCTCTCCGTCTTTCGGATGGGCGAGGAGCGCATCGACCCGGACTCGGAGCAGGTGCTCCTGCACGTCGAGCAACCGGCGCCCAACCACAACGGCGGCATGGTCGCCTTCGGACCCGACGGTCTGCTCTACCTGGGTCTCGGAGACGGCGGCGGGCGTGACGACCAGTACGGCAACGGGCAGAACCTGGCCACGCCCCTGGGCACGATCCTCCGCTTCGATCCGGAGCGCCCCGACGTGCCCCCAGCGGGCAACCGGAGCGGGGAGGGCGAAGACCGCCGCATCTTCCACTACGGGCTGCGCAACCCCTGGCGTTTCAGCTTCGACGCCGTCACGGGCGACCTGTTCATCGGCGACGTGGGGCAGAACCACTGGGAGGAGATCGACGCCTTGCCGCGGGGGGCACCCGGCACGAACTTCGGCTGGCCCACCTTCGAAGGCACGCACCGCTGTCCCGGCTGCGACACGAACGTGCCGGAGCCGTCCCCCGACATGGTGCCGCCCATCCACGAGTACCCGCGCGGCTCCGCCGCCTCGGTGACCGGCGGGTACGTCTACCGGGGCAAGAAGATCCCGTCGCTGTACGGGCGCTACGTGTACGCCGACTTCGTGCACGGCTGGGTGCGCGCCCTCACCTGGGATGGGCAGCGCGCCTGCGACCACTACGATCTGACGGAGTCCCTCGACCCCGACGGTCGCCTGCTCAGCGTGGCGTCCCTCGGCGAGGACAGCGAGCGGGAGCTCTACGTCGTGAGTTTCTCCGGTGGCGAGGTGTTCCGGATCGATCCCGGGCAGTAGGCCGCGGCTTCTGCGAGGGGACCGCTCAGGGCGTGGGGGGGAGCTTCTTCAGCTCCTTCTCGAGCCAGCCGTCGCCGGCGAGCAGATGCACGCCGTTGTCGTCGGGCCCCGTGAACACGCCGACGGACAGGGGAGAGGCGGTGAGGAGGATGGCCGCGTAGGAGGCGTCCTCCACGCGCACCCAGCGTCCCCGCACGTCGATGGTGTCGCTGTGCGCCCGATCGATGTCGAGCCTCTGGAGCGCGCCGGTGACGAACAGGCGCCCGCGGACGCCGAGATCCGGGAGGGTCAGGAAGTGCTCCAGCGGCGGCGGGAACTCGCTGATGCCGAGCATGCGGACGACGGGGCGCGCGTCGTCCGCGGAGGCGTAGAAGGGGCCTTGCGCCACGGTGGGCGCCGCGTCGAAGCGGAGTTTCGGAAAATCGAGGCGAAAGGCCCAGCCATCCACCGTGAAGTCCGCGTGCTGGAACGAGGCGACGGCGACGTCGGCGACCCCGTCCTCGAGGGTCCCCGCGGGGAATCCCGAGGCCGCCCCGCTCCACGTGCCCGACAGGACGACCTGCGCGAGCCAGGTGTCGAGGGACTCGCTGTGGATCCAGGCCTCGTCCCAGGCCGTGCGCACACGCGCCCCCAGCGCGTCCCGCTCGAGGGTCACCTCGAACTCCGCGTCGAGGGCTCCGCGCTGGAGGCGCGGCCCGCTGGGGCTCCCGAAGAACCAGCGCAGAAAGCCCGCGTCCTTCACCTTCGCGTCGACGCGCGCCTCGAGCTCGATGTCCTCCCAGGGAGGCGGGCGGTCGAAGTGCGTCTTCGGCACGTGCACCCGGGCGCGCACGTCCCAGGGCTCCGCGATGGTGCGCTCCTGCCCGAAGCGCAGCTCCCCGGAGAGGCGCACGTCGCTCGGATCGATCGCGAGGGATCGCAGCGGGCTGATGGCGAAGCCGCCGCGGACGTGAGCGAACCCCACATGGCGGAACTCCGAGATCCAGATCTCGTCGAGTTCGATGTCGAGGCCGTGGAGGGCGTGGCTCCACAGGTCGTCCGGAGAGGTCTCCTTTTCGATGAGGGGATCGTACTTGTCGGGGAGATCCGGGAGGGCGGCGCGTCGCTCCTCGTCGAGGTCGTCGTACTTGGGGCGGAGGCGCACCACGAGCCCGCGTCCCTCGAGGTGGCTCGTCTGGAAGGTGGAGCTCAAGAGCCGATCGCCGCGGATCTGCACCTGCCCCCGCGGCACCTCGATCTCCAGGTGCAGGCTGCCGTCCATCACGCTCAGGTGCAGGTCCCGGAGCTCCACCCGGAAGGGCCAGAGGGAGAAGCTGCGTCCACACTCGAGCCGCAAGACCGGCGCCAGCTCGTGCAGCAGCCAGGCCAGGCCGCCGCTGAAGAGGAGGGTGTTCACGAGCGCGACGTAGAGGACGTACAGCGCCAGGGCGGGGAGCAGGAGCCAGCGCAGAAACCAGCGCGGCGCGCGGCGGAGCCTGCGCGCCCAGGGCCCCCCGCCGTGCGCTCCCCCGGTGGCCGGGCTCGGGAGTCCACCGCGCTCCGCGGCGCCCTCTCTCAAGGGGAGACGATCCTCGCCGGCCTCCGCGGCCGCCCACCGGGGTCGCGGAAGGGCGCGCCGCAGCCGGGCGGTCGGCGTGGGGAGCTGCGCCCTGGGCCCGTGCTGTGAGAGCTCGTCCGCGTCATCCGTCTCTCATCCTCGTCCGCGCGGTCGAAGGCTCGACCACGTCCCGATGTACGTCTCGGCGCCGCGCTCCGAATAGATCACACCTCCGGGATCGGGATCGGATCGACGCGCTCGCTCACCGCCCGGGCCCCCTTGCCGTTCATGCCCCGCGGTGCGGGCCGACGTCTCATCGTCACGACGAGAGCCCTGGGATCCGTCGGCGCGTACCCCTTCTGAGCCCTGTCCAGCGCGAGGAGAGCATGGAGCCGTGCGAAGAGAGCCTGCGTCCCGAGACGAGCCACCGGCCGTCCCGCCTCGGATCCGCCTGCGCAGACCACGAGGGCCGGCCGCGCCGCGAAGCGCGGGGCCACTGCGCGGCTCGCAGCCGGCCGTGCTCCGAGCCGCGCGGAGGTGAACCGTGAAGCGCCGCTCTACGGCCCGGGTGGGCCTCCTCTCCGTCACCAGCGGCGCCCCCGAGCACGAGCTGCCTCAGGAGCGGGCGCGCGAGTTCGCGCAGGGGTTCTTCGCGGACGACTTCGGTGACTCCGTCGAGCTCGCGCAGCTGTTGGGGGCCTTCGAGAACGCGGGCATCCAGACCCGACAGCTGGCGGCCCCGCCGGAGTGGTTCATGACGCGGCGGACCTTCGCAGAGAAGAACGCTCTCTACGTGGAGTCGGCCGTGAGCCTGTCTCGGGCCGTGGCCGAGCAGGCGATCATGGCCGCGGGGGTGCGGCGCAGTGAGCTCGGGGCGGTGGTGTTCGTGTCGAGCACGGGGATCGCGACGCCGAGCCTGGACGCTCGGCTCGTGCAAGAGCTCGATCTGCCCCGGGACATCGCGCGGTTGCCCCTGTGGGGTCTCGGGTGCGCGGGGGGCAGCGCGGGGCTGTGTCGATCCCTGGCGCTGGCGCGAGGGTTGGGGCGGCCGGTGTTGCTCGTCGCCTGCGAGCTGTGCTCGCTCACCTTCGTGCACGGGGATCGGCGCAAGGCGAACGTCATCGCCGTGGCCCTCTTCGGTGATGGCGCCGCCGCCTGCGTCGTGGCACCGGAGCCCTGGTGGATCCCCGCCGCTGGCCCGGAGCTCCTGGCGAGCCACGCACACCTCCTGGACGACAGCGCGCACCTGATGGGGTGGGACCTCGAGGAGCAGGGGCTGCGCGTGCGCTTCGCGCCGACCATCCCGGGGGTCGTCCGGGAGTCGACGGCGGAGATCGTGCACGGGGCGCGGCGCGCCGCGGGGATGAGCGCGTCCGAGCTCATCGAGCACTGGGTGGTGCACCCGGGCGGGAGCAAGGTGCTCGACGCTTATGAAGCCGCCCTGGGCCTGCCCCCGGAGGTGCTGCGCCACGCCCGCGACGTGCTGCGCGATCACGGCAACATGTCGAGCCCCACGGCGCTGTTCGTGCTCGAGCGCTTCCTCGGGGAGACCCCCGCGCGGGGGGCGCTGGGGCTCGTGATGGGCCTCGGTCCCGGCTTCTGCGCCGAGACGGCGGTGTTCCGGTGGTAGGGGGCGCGTTCGCCGGCGGCGACGTGGCCGCGGCGTCCCTGCTCCTGGGGCTCGTGCTCGTCGTCGTCGTCCAGCGGCTCCTGGAGCTGTGCCTCGCTCGGTCCAACGAGCGCTGGGCTCGGGCCCGCGGCGCGAGGGAGGTGGGGCGCCGTCACTATCCCGCGTTCTTCGTGCTCCACGGCGCGTGGCTCGTGGGGTGGGTCGTCGAGAGCGTCTGGGGCGGCGTGGCCCTCGCGTCGCTCTGGTTCGTCTGGCTCGGCGTCTTCGCCGGAGCGGAGCTCCTCCGCTCCTGGGCGATCCGCAGCCTGGGGCGCCGCTGGAACACGCGGATCCTCGTGTTCGACGGGGTCGCGCCCGTGGCGCGCGGCCCCTATCGCATCCTGGCGCACCCGAACTACGTCGCCGTCGCCCTGGAGCTGGTGGCGTTGCCGCTGGTGTTCGGCGCCGTCGTCACGGCGGCCGTCGCCAGCGTTCTGAACACGGCGCTTCTGCTCGGCGTGCGCATCCCCGCCGAGCAGCGCGCCCTCGAGCTCGCGCAGCGCGCCCCGCGCGCTCGGCTCTCCGACGACCGCGGCCTCCCCTCCGCGGAGCTCGACACCATCGACGTCGCCCGCGCCGACGTCGATGGCGGCGACATCGATCGCGCCGACGTCAGCCGTTGACGACCACACCCCCGTTGGGGTGCAGCACCTGTCCCGTCATGTAGGAGGCGTCGTCGCTCGCCAAGAACACGAAGCAGGGTGCGACCTCGTTCGGCTGCCCTTCGCGCCCCATCGGGACGCTCGCGCCGTGCTGCTCGACCTTCTCCGCCGGGAAGCTCGCCGGGATCAGCGGGGTCCAGATCGGCCCCGCGGCGACGCCGTTCACCCGGATCCCCCGGTCCACGAGGGACTGGGCCAGCGATCGGGTGAAGGCCACGATGGCGCCGCGGGTGGCCGCATAGTCCATCAGCTGTGGGTGCCCCTGGTAGGCGGTGATGGACGTCGTGTTGATGATCGACGAGCCCTCACGGAGGTGGGGCAGGGCGGCCTTCGTCAGCGCGAAGTAGCCGAACACGTTCGTCCGGAAGGTGCGCTCCAGCTGCGCGTACTCGATCTCCTCGAGGGAGGTCTTCAGGTGCTGCTCCGCGGCGTTGTTGACCAGGATGTCGAGGCCGCCGAGCTCCTCGATCGTGCGCGCGACGGCCCGCCGACAGAAGTCCTCGTCACCGATGTCCCCTCGGATCGAGATCCCCCGGGACCCCTCTCGCTCGATGTAGCGGAGCGTCTCCGCCGCGTCCTCGTCCTCCTCCAGGTAAATGAACGCGACCCGGGCCCCCTCCCGCGCGAAGGCGATGGCGGTCGCCCGACCGATGCCGCTGTCTCCGCCGGAGATGAGCGCGACCTTGCCTTTCAGCCGACCGACCCCCGGGTAGCGAGGCATGAACTCCGGTCGCGGGTGCATCGCGTGTTCCCTGCCCGGCTGCCGCGGCTGAGTCTGCGGCGGTGGTGTCTGCATCGTCATTCGTCCCCCTCCTCCCATCACGGACGATGTTCGTCCCCCCATTTGCGGCAGGCCTCGAACGGCTCTGCTATAGGCAGTGTGCGAGCCCCCTTCACGGCTTTCAAACGTCGTCCGCGACGACGGGCAGGGAAGTGACACTTCGGGACACTTCCGAAGGGAGCCACACATCCGAACATCGGGAGGTGGAAGAATGCGACGAGGATTGAGCTGGCTGCTGTGCGGGGGCGCGCTCGTGCTCTCGGGGTGTGCGTCGGGGGGGAGCTCGGCTCAGGAGCCCGCGACGAGCGCGGAGCCCGGGACGGGCATGGAGTCCGAGGCGGAGACGGAGTCCGCAACCGAGGGGCAAGCGGGCGCGGAACGAGCGACCGTCGCCCTGCAACCCACGGAGGGACATCAGACCTCCGGGCACCTGCAGATCGAGGTGGACGGCGACGGCGTGCGGGTGACCGGGACCGTGGAGGGCCTCACGCCCGGCGGGAAGCACGGGTTCCACATCCACGCGGTGGGGGATTGCAGCGCGCCGGACGCGTCGAGCGCGGGCCCTCACTACACGGTGGGTGAAGAACCCCACGGGCACCCCGGACACGGGGAGCATCACCTGGGCGACATGAAGAACCTCGAGGCGGACGACACCGGCCGGGCGACGGTGGACCAGAAGGTGGCGGGCGCGACCCTCGGCGGCGGTTCACCCGGGGACATCCTCGGGAAGGCGGTCGTGGTGCACCAGGCGGAGGACGACTACGCGACGCAGCCCGCGGGCGCCTCCGGGGCGCGCATCGCCTGCGGCGTGATCCAGCCTGCCCAGGGCTGACGGGGGATCTCCGACCCGGGGGGCGCGACGCCGTCACGCTCCGGCGACGAGGGGGGCGCCGGAGCGTCGACCCGCTCGGGTGAGCCGCGGTGGGGCAGCTCGGTGGGGCAGCTCGGTGGGGCAGCTCGGTGGGGGCGGCCCTGCGGGGAGAGCGAGCCCTTGGGCCGGCGACGTCGAGAGGGGGCGACGTCGGGGCGACGCCGAAGGAGGCCCAATGCGGGGGCCCTCAGGAGACCTCATCGGCAGTTTTTGCGCGTCGGTCCTCGGCGGCGCAAACTGTGCGCGTCGTGCACCTCCTGCGCGGACAGGTCGCGCGTTCTGCGCCTCGGTTCGGGGCGATTTTGCGCGACTTGGGGGCGCAGAGTGCCTTGGCATGGCGGCTGCAAAGGCGTTCTCTAGTCCACTGTAGCCTCCCTCGCGGAGCTGCCTCTACGAGAAAGCCCCCCATCATGACCCAATCAGCGAAGATCTACCGCATCGTCGTCGGTATCGACTATTCGAGCACGTCGGAACTGGCGCTCCGAACCGCTTTCGAGCTGGCCGCGAAGGAGGAGCGCGCCGAGGTGCACGCGGTGAACGTCGTGTCGGCCGCCGCTGAGTTCACCTACACCGAGCTCCCGGCGACGGGCGCGGGCCTCTCGATCCGGCAGGCGCACGAGGAGCTCGAGGCCTACATCAACAAGGAGCTCGCCGCCTGGCAGGAGGCCACGGGCAAGTCCTTCTCGCGCTGCGTGGGGCACGTGCGGACGGAGTTTCCCGCGGAGGAGATCGCCCAGCTCGGCTCGGATCTGGAGGCGGACCTGATCGTCGTCGGCACCCACGGGCGCCGCGGTGTCCGGCGCCTGGTGCTCGGCTCCGTCGCGGAGGGCGTCGTGCGCATGGCTCGCGGCCCCGTGCTCGTCGTGCGGCCGCGCGAGATCAAGAAGGACGTCCCCGAGATCGAGCCGCCGTGCCCACGCTGCGTCGAGACCCGGGAGGCCACAGGTGGCGCGGAGCTCTGGTGCGAGCAGCACCGTGAACGCCATGGCCAGCGTCACACCTACCGCTACGACGCGCGTCCCCTGCAGCCGACCGACTTCACGTTGGTGAAGCGTATGTGAGATGCGAGCGTCACGGAGCAGCACGGGAGTATCGAGATGACGAAGGGCCGCATCCTGGTGGTCGATGACGAGGCGAGCGCGCGCAACGCGCTCGCGGAGATCCTCTCCGACGAGGGGTACTCCGTCTTGGCCGCACCGGACGGGTTCAAGGCGCTGGCCTTGGCGGGAGAACACGCTCCGGAGATCGTGCTCACGGACGTCAAGATGCCCGGTATGGACGGGCTCAGGTTGTTGGAGGAGCTGCGCGAGCGCTTCCCCGAGACCGCCGTGGTGCTGATGACCGCCTTCGGCGCCGTGGAGACCGCGGTGCGGGCGATGCGCCAGGGGGCGTCGGACTACCTGGTGAAGCCCCTGAACAGCGACGAGCTGCTGGTGGTGATCGAGCGGTCCCTGGAGCAGGTGCGCCTGCGCCAGGAGGCCGCCCGCTTGCGACAGCAGGTGAGCGAGCGTTATCGCTTCGAGAACATCGTCGGCTCGTCGCCGGGGATGCAGCAGCTCTTCAAGAGCGTCGCGCAGATCGCCCCGAGCAAGGCCACCGTGCTCATCACGGGGGAGTCCGGGACGGGGAAGGAGCTCATCGCGGCGGCCATCCACCAGCGCTCGGGGCGCGCGGACAAGCCGTTCATCAAGCTCCACTGCGCAGCGCTGGCGGAGAGCCTGCTGGAGAGCGAGCTGTTCGGGCACGAGCGCGGGGCCTTCACGGGCGCCGAGCGCCGCCGCATCGGGCGTTTCGAGCAGGCGGACGGCGGCACGCTCTTCCTCGACGAGATCGGGGAGATCAGCCCCGCGACGCAGGTGAAGCTGCTGCGGGTGCTGCAGGAGCACGAGTTCGAGCGGGTCGGCGGGAACCACACGGTGAGCGTCGACGTGCGGGTGGTCGCGGCCACCAACCGCGACCTCAAGCAGATGGTGAGCGAGGGCAAGTTCCGCGAGGATCTCTACTACCGCCTGAACGTCATCGATCTGCACCTGCCCCCGCTGCGGGAGCGCAGCGGCGACGTCGGCGCCCTGGCGTTCCATTTCCTCCGCAAGTACGCGGCGGAGAACGACAAGGAGGTCACCGAGATCGACGATCTCGCGCTGCAGGCGCTGTCCCAGCACCTGTGGCCCGGCAACGTCCGGGAGCTCGAGAACGTCATCGAGCGGGCGGTGGTGCTCGCCTCCGGGCGCGTCATCACCAAGAACGAGCTGCCCCGCGAGCTGCAGCAGCTGCGCGTCGCCGCGGAGCACGAGAGCTCGACGGGGCGCCCGCGGATCCCCGGCGCGAGCATGGCGGAGCTCGAGCGCTACGCCATCCTCGAGACCCTCGCCCACGTGGGGGGCTCCAACGCGAAGGCCGCCGAGATCCTCGGCATCAGCGTCCGCACGATCCAGTACCGGCTGCGGGAGTACGCCCAGGCCCCGAAGAGCCAAACTCCGGTGCTGGCGGACGAACCGCGCTCCTGAGACGGCCCTTCGAGACGCCACTCTCGAGACGGCCGCGCTCGCACGATCGTCTCGAAGGGCGCTCTCGAACGGCTCCCAGGCGGCAGTCCCGGAGACGGCGCTCTCGAACGGTGGTGATCGACGATGGGGTTCCCGAGGAAGGACCTCTGGAAGCCGCGGTCTCGAGGCGGCGTTCCCGCGGCCGGGCAGCGGGCCCTTGACGACCCTGCGGATCGCGGCTGGTGTCCGGTCCGATGAGCGAACCCACCGCATTCTGGACCATCCTGGTGGTCCTGGTGGACGTCGGGGTGGCCCTCTTTGCTTCGGGGCACGCCGTCCTCAACAAGCGCGACTCCCGCGCGGCGGTGATGTGGATCGCGCTGTCCTGGCTCGTGCCCTTCGTCGGAGCGCTCCTCTACGCGCTGCTCGGTGTCAACCGGGTGAAGCGGCGGGCGGCGGGGCTCTTCCCCGAGCGCTCCGATCGCCTCCTCTCCGAAGCGTCGAGCTCCGCCGGGCCCCTCGCCGAGCTCCTCACCGGGGACTACGAGCACCTCAAGGCGCTCGTCCAGGTGACGGAGCGCCTCGCCCGGGGGCCGATGGTCGCGGGCAACCGCATCGAGCCGCTCCTCGACGGCGACGAGGCGTATCCGGCCATGCTCGAGGCCATCGAGGGGGCGGAGCGATCGATCGCCCTGTGTTCGTACATCTTCGACAACGACGCCGCGGGGCAGAGGTTCTGCGCCGCCCTCGAGCGCGCGGTGGAGCGGGGCGTCGCGGTGCGGGTGCTCATCGACGACGTGGGCCGCAGGTACAGCTGGCCTGCGGTCGACTGGCGCCTGCGCAGAGCGGGCGTGCGCTGCGCCCGGTTCCTGCGCACGTGGATGCCCGCCAACGCGTTCCTGTCGAACCTGCGCAATCACCGCAAGATCCTGGTGGTCGATGGCCACGTGGGGTTCACGGGGGGGATGAACATCCGTCAGGGGCACGTGCTCTCCGCCGCGCCGCCCCATCCGGTCGCGGACCTGCACTTTCGACTCGAGGGGCCCGTGGTGGCCGAGCTCACGACCGCCTTCGCGGAAGATTGGGCGATGACGACGCGGGAGGTGCTGCAGGGCGAGGCCTGGTTCCCCGAGCTCCGTGCGGCGGGGCCTTGCATCGCCCGCGGAATCCTGGACGGCCCCGACGAGGACTTCGAGGTGCTGCGTCATTCGTTGCTCGCGGCGCTCGTGTGCGCGAAGCGGCGGGTGCGCATCGTGACTCCGTACTTTCTCCCGGACGCCGCGCTCGTCACCGCTCTCGGGATCTGCGCGCTGCGGGGCGTGGAGGTCGACATCCTGCTGCCGGCGCGGAACAACATCCGCGTCGTCGAGTGGGCGCAGAACGGGACTTTGTGGCAGGTTTTGAAGCACGGCTGCCGTGTCCTGCTCAGCCCGGAGCCCTTCGATCACACCAAGCTCCTGATCGTCGACGACGTGTACACGCTCTTCGGCTCCGCCAACTGGGACGCCCGCAGCCTGCGCCTGAATTTCGAGTTCAACGTGGAGTGCTATGATGTCGATTTGGCCGCGCGCGTCGGCGCCATCGTCGACGCGAAGGTCGCCCGCGCGCGGCAGATCACCCTCGAGGAGCTCGACGGGCGCCCCCTGTGGATGCGCCTGCGGGACGGCGTGGCTCGCTTGCTGTCGCCTTACCTCTGAGGGCGCGCGGGGGCGAAGCCCTCGCCGTTCGCGCTGGATCGGCGGTCCACGCCGGCTCGGCGGGGGTCCTCGGTGACCCCTCGAGAAAACTTGCAGAACACCCCGCCAGGCCTATCCTGGCTTCCTATGAAGCGGTGGCTTCTGCTCCTCTCCTTCACGGTCGCGCTCACGATGGCGCTGGCCGGGGGAGCCTTCAGGGAGCTGACCGCTTCGAGGGGGTTGTTGCAGGTCGGCGTGGCGCTCGGCTGGAGCACGGCGCCGACCTGGGGATCGACGGCCGGCGATCTCCGGGACGACCTCGCGGATCCCCTGGGGACCCGCAGCCCCCTCCAGGAAGAAGAGAACCAGGAGGAAAGGGGAGAGACCTCCTCCAAGGGCAAGACACCGATGGCGTCCACGGCGGAGTCGTGGACCCCCCGCTCCCTGGCGCTCCGCTACGCTTCTCTCAAGGCGGGGGCCCCCGCGGGAACGGTCGCGCTGTCGTCGCGTGAAGCGGCCTCGCATCAGCACTCTCCGCGAGCGCCACCACCCCATGGCTGAGGGGCGTCGCCGCGCCGCCTAGGGCAGCGCCCGGCTCGCCCCCGCAAACTCGTCGAGCCGGCCTGATTCTTCGTCCTTTCTCTCCTCGCGCCCTCCCATGGTTCGAGGCGCCACGCGGTTCGTTCTGCGGAGTTGGCGACCGCCGCACGCGATCGCCGCTCTCTCGGTGGGACGGCGCGTGGTTTCCTCGTGTCACCTTCGACGCGGGGCTCAACGAGACCTCGGCAGGGCCCTGGAGGGCGCAGCGTCGGTCGTCGCGAGCCAGAGCCAGAGCTCAGAGCCAGGTCGGAGCAGAGCTCCCGGGCGAGGAGGCGCTCACCGGCGCACGGAGCGAGGAACCCACCGCGGGCCGCCGCGAGCACATCGCGCTCGATCTCTTCGAGCGTTCGTTCATCCCCCCCCCGGAGATCGGCTCGTTGAGCCGGCTCCCAGTCCAACGACCTGGGGGCGCACCGACGATCGTCGTGGATCGTCACCGCCGTCCCCGTCCACCCCAGACCGACAGGAGAGCACTCGCATGAACACCATCGATCCCCATCGCCTTCAAGAGCTCGTGCGCGACCCGGACCAGCTCCTCCGCCAGCTTGGAGGAGACGGCGTGTCCTTCCGTACGGGGCCGTTGCCGGACCCGTCGGAGGCGGCGTCGCCCCGCGCCGTCGCGCTGTGCTGCAGCGACATGCGGGAGCTGCCCGAGCGGATCCTCGGGAGCGCCTTCGGTCCGATCAGCACCCTGCAGTCCGCCGGTGCCCTCTTGACGCCGACGATGGAGGCATCGATTCGTTATGCGCTCGCGACGACGGACGCACGCGTGCTGGTGGTGCTCGGGCACCTGCGCTGTCGGCTCCTCGAGCACTGCTGGGCGGGCAGGCCGCGCCCGTTCGTCCTCGAGGATCTGCTCGAGCCCGCCTTCCAGGAGGCGCGCCGCATCCCCGGCGGCAACCTCGACGACGTCGTGGAGGTCACCGCCCGCTACAACGCGCGCCGGGCCCGTGATCTGGCGCAGTCCCTCCGCTCCTCGTTGGGGCGCGACGTCGCGGTGGTGGTCGCCATCTACGACGACGTGGAGCATCGGGTCACCCTGAGCGCCGCCGATGACGGGAGCCGCGTCCCTCAGCCACCCTTGTCGGCAGGAGGTGTCGATGTCCAATGACCCCGCGGAAGACCCCGCGGAACGCCTGCAGGCGGCCATCGAACGAGCCGCCGAGCTGCTCCCACTGCAGGGGCCGATCCACACCTTTATTCATCACAACACCCTGCACGCCCTCCAGGGGCTGCCGTTCCACGACGCGATCGCGGAGGCGTCGGCGCGCCTGGACACCTTCGGTTACCTGCCCGAGGAGACCTACCGCGACTGTCACGGGAGCGGCCGCATCACGGCCACGGATCTCGAGGCGAGCTATCGGCGCTGGCTCCAGGAGCGTGGAGCGGACGCAGCGACCCCGGAGAGCGTCGTCCTCGCCGACGGCCAAAGGCTCCACCGCGCGGACGTGCACCTGGCCCTGCTGCGCGGAGGCGCAGGGGCGACGGACGACGCGGACGAGGGTCCCGTCGATCTCCTCGGTGACGACGAGGCCGATCTTCGGCGCGTCGCGGGGCGCGCGCGCTTCCGATCCCATCGGGATCTGTTGGTGGTCTGTACGGGGCAAGACCCGGCTCTGCTCGTCAACTCGCTCCTGATCCGCCTCGCGGCGGCCTACCTCGATCAGGGGGCGGCGCCGTGGCCGCTGCCCGGCCGCGAGCAGGGATTCTTCGCCGCGTTCGTGCAGCTGATGCAGCTGCGTGGGGTCCCGAAGCCACGCTGGGCGCAGGGCCTGCGCGCGCGGGTCGAGGCCGCGAGGGAGACGAGCCCGGCGGACGTCGTCTTCCAGACCTTCGAGGAGCTCGGGGTCGAGGCGGACGACTACGATGGGTACGTCGAACGGCTCCTCCTCGAGCTGCCCGGATGGGCGGGGATGTTCTGGCGCCTCGAGCGGAACGCGGACGAGCGCGGCGGGGTGCCCGTGCGGCCGTCGCTCTTGGAGTACCTCGCGGTGCGCGCCTGCCTGGTTCCCTTCGCCCTCCGCGCGGTCGCGCGGGAGGAGCTGGGGTTCGATGGAGAGCTGCGCCGACTGCGCCCGTTGCTGGAGGGGCTCGCCCGCCGTCGCGTCGAGTTGAACGCGGGAGCGCGCGAGCCCGCGGAGCGTCTGCGTCGGATCGCGCGCCTCGTGTCCAGCGAGGGGTCCAGGGAGCTTGGGACGACGGCGGCCCAGGCGACGGCGCCCTGGAGGATGGACCCCGAGGTGCAGGCGGTGGTGTTGCGGTGGCTCGACGAGCTCCCCCGGGCCGCCCGTCAGCGGATTTGGCAGGAAGCCTACGAGCGCCACTACTACGAAGAGGTGCTGGGCGCGCTGCGGGAGCACGCGCGGCGCCGTGCGCGGCTCCGCTCCCGGCGGCGCGAGCGAGGGCCCGGAGCGTCCCTGGAGCCGTCTCGGGGGCGGCCCCGCTTCCAGGTCGTCTTTTGCATCGACGACCGCTCGGAGTCGATCCGGCGGCACCTGGAGGAGTGTTCCCCCGAGGTGCAGACCCTCGGCGTGGCGGGCTTCTTCGGGTTCGCCGTCGAGTGGCGGGGGCTCGACGATCCCCGGCACGCGCGCTCCTGTCCGGTCGTCGTGCGCCCGGAGCACCGGGTGACGGAGGTCCCCCGGGAGCCCCACGAGGGACGCGCTGCGCGGCGTCGTCGCCGCAAGGCCACCTGGGCTCGCCTCGCGCAGCGGGTGCATCGGGGCACGCGCTCTCTGGAGGCCGCCCTGTGGACGCCGGTGCTCGGCGGCGCGACCGCCGTGACGGCCTTCGCCGACGTGTTGTTCCCCCGCAGCTCGGCCGCCGCGACGGCGTGGCTACGGCGGCGCCTCGTCCCCACGCCCGCCACGGACCTGGCCGCGCTGCATGACGGCGACACCGACGGAGAGGCTCGGTCGCTCCAGGATCGATCGTCCCCGAGTCCGGCAGCCCAGGCTCAGCCAGACCAGGCT
>Ga0207873_1000129_pt1 | contig 81096 bp, 77 predicted proteins | sample BGWIniCompost_FD_187373 | JGI IMG/M metagenome (GOLD analysis project Ga0207873, IMG submission 187373) | Cellulose adapted compost microbial communities from Newby Island Compost Facility, Milpitas, CA, USA - BGW Initial Compost (SPAdes)... ... | reverse complement strand
CACCACGGCCCCACCGACCTCGACAACCTGATCCTTCTCTGCCGATATCACCACACCCTCATCCACCGGCAAGGATGGAAACTCCAAGGCACCGCCACCCACCCCCAATACACCCGACCCGACGGCACCACCCTCCCCAACGCCCCACCACCCCGAAGTCCCCCTGCCCCTCCCGGGCTAGCGGGCGGCAGTCAGATCTTGCTTCGCGTACCGGTCGAGGAAGGCGATGATGCCGTCGATCGCTTGGACCTGGGTCGAATCCACCTCGTAGTCGCCGCTCGGCCCGCGGGACGGATAGATGTAGCCGTGGACCGGATGGTCCCAGCTCACCCACTCCACTTCCTTCCCGGCCTCGGCGAGCAGTTCGTAGGTCGCTCGGAAGATGCCCTGCAGGTGGTCCGTGTCCCGGCCCATGACGAGTATCGGTGTCTGGATCGTGGAGATGCGCTCCATGGCTTTGGCGAGGTCGATCCGAGCCATCACCCGCTCGAGGTCCGCCATCTGCATCTCCTCGATGTTGCGCATCCCGGTGTTCGGGTCCACGAAGGCAGTGTGGTCGGGTTGGAGCGCCAGGAATTCGTGGGATGCCGGCTCCGAAGCCACCGCCGCTCTCACGCCGTGGTACTCGGACGTGATCTTCAAGACCATCTCGCCGCCGTGGCTCATGCCGACGAGGAAGACGCGTTCCGGGTCGATCGCCGGGTGCTCCTTCAATTGCTCGACGATGGCGATCTCGTCCTCGTACTCCAGGGGCGAACGGTTGAACATGTCACGGCCCTGACGGATGTCACGGATGAGTCGTCCACCGTTTTCGTAGCCGAGTTCGACCTCGGATCGATAACGGATCCACGCGCAGGCGTAGCCGGCGTCGAGCAGCCGCTCCATGATGTAGCCGCGGTTGGCGACGGCGTCGCGGATCCATGGCATGCCCCCGCCGCCGTTGCCGGAGGCGAGGAGGACCAGAGGATGGGGGCCGCCTGCCTCGGGCAGGCGCAGCCCGATCGGCGCGTACAGGCCGTCCCATGTCATGAGGTACATGAGGTCGACGGGGATGTTGGATCCTTCGACGGGCTGGCGGATGACGACATGGTCAGGATCCACGGGTTTCTCCTCCCTCGTTCTCGGCCGGAGCCGGCTCCAACCACTCGTCGTGGATGTCGGCGACCACGGTGGCGGCGGGCTCGGCGCCTCCTACGTCGCCCAAGGTGAACTCCACCGAATAGAGAGGCGGATACACGTCCCGGTGATCGAGCGGGTTCTCGATGGTGCCGTGATAGGCGATGACGGTCCCGATCCGGCCCCTCGCATAAGGCGGCGTGCGCGGGTTGCCACCGGGGCACTCCTCCTTCACACGCACACGGTCGCCGACAGCGAAACGCACGGTGCTCATGGCGGAGGGATCTCCATCGCCCCCACCAGACTCTCGGGGGTGACGAGATCGGCGAGCTCCTCCTCGCTCAGGTGTTCGGTGCCCTCCGGGCGGCGGGGAAGCACCATCCAGCGCACGTCCGACGTCGAGTCGTGTACGACGATGCGGCGCTCGGGCGGGACGCGCCATCCGAACATCTCCTCGATCATCTTGCGCGGGTCGGAGATGATCCGCTGCTTGTACTCATCGGTGCGGTACCACCACGGCGGGTCGCCGAGGAGGTCGTGGGGGTAACAGGAGCACAGAGTGCAGACGACGATGTTGTGGATGTCCTCGGTGTTCTCGGCCACCCCCAGCTTGCCCAGGCGCCCCGGCGGGATGTCGAGCTCCCGAACCGCCTCTCGCCCGGTCTCGATCAATCGGCGTTTGAAGTCGGGGTCCACCCATGCCCGGGCCACGATGCGAGCGCCGTTGCGATATCCGATCGAGCTGAGCCGCTTGCGGTTCTCCTCCAGGGCCGCCTCCGTGACCTCGCCTCGCTCGACGAGGGCACGGGTGAAGGCGTCGATGAGGTGCCGGGTCTCGGCGATGGCGGTCTCGAGTTGGGCGATGCGGCTTTCGAGGTCGCCTTCGTAGGTACGGGAGGCCAGGCGGAACTCGGGGTTGTAGTCGCCGCGCTCGCGGCGGTTGTCGTCGATCGGCACGTCGTGGTTCGCCAACCTGATTCCCGCCGTGACCGTGCCGATGGCACGGACCATCTCGTCGAGCGAATCCTCGAGCGCCCGGATACGGGCTTCGAGATCGCCCGATGTCTCGACGGGGGAGGGAGGCCCGGCCTGCTCGTGCCCTGTGAACAGGTCCGACCACCCGATGATCCCCCGGCGCAGATAGAGCAACACCCGGGGCTCGATCCGCTTCCGGCGGAAGTACTCGTAGTCGGCGGCCACCGCCTCCACGTGGCCCTCGAAGTCCTGCATGTGAGGATGGCCAGCACTCATCGTCCCTCCTCCAACTCCACGGGATCGGGGAGATTCACCACGATCCCTTCCTGCGTCGACCGCGCCACCACCATGCGAACCGGTTCGTCTTCCGACAGGTTCATCTCCACATGACCCACGAAGGGCGGCACCCACACGAAGTCACCGGTCGTCGCGTCGTGGAACTCCTCGAGCCGGTCCCCCGTCAGAAAGCGCGCTCGGCCCGAAATGATGTAGATGGCGCTTTCGGACTCGCCGTGGTGGTGATAGGCCGACCGCATCCCCGGGGCCAGTTCGACGTAGCCGACCCAGAGGACCTTCGAGCCGGTCGTCCGCTCCGAGATCGCCGCCTGACGCCACATGGCGCCGCTGGCGACGTCGTCCATGCGATCGGATGGTGTCACCACACGTAGCGTCATGATGAGATTGCACGCTACTCATCCGGACAAACGTTTGCCCGCCGAAGTACGATCCTTCCATGGCGATCCATCGAAAAGGGGGCGAACTGCCCCGGTTGCACTCGACCCGCGACACGCGCGACCGCATCGATCTGGTCACCGAGGAGACCTTCGGCGTCACCGACATGAAGGCGGACCGGATCACCTATCACCCGGGCGACACCTCGGCCGCTCACCGTCATCCCGACTGCAAGCACTTCTTCTTCGTCCTGGAAGGCGAGGGCATCCTCCACGCCGACGACGAAGAACTGAAGCTCGGAGCGGGGGATGTCGTGATGCTGCTCGAGAACGAAGTCCACTGGTTCGAGAACCGGTCCAACGAGAACTTCGAGTTCATCGAGTTGTGGGTGCCGGCTCCTCCGACCCCGACCGTGTGGGTGAGCAACGATCGCTGCACATGGGCTCCCAACGAGTGAGCCGACGAGCGTGAGAGTCGGCCGATCGGTGACCGTCACCCACTTCGGCGCCTTCGAAGTGGAGAGTGACGGGCAGCGAGTCCTGGCCGTACATCCGTTTCCCGAAGACCCGCGCCCCTCACCGATCGGGCAATCGCTCGAAGCGGTCACCGAGAATCGCGTGATGCGACCTGCCGTGCGCCGCAGCTGGCTCGAAGGGGGCCCCGGCTCGAAGCCGGAGTTGCGGGGAGAAGACGAGTTCGTCGAGGTGTCTTGGGATTTCGCCCTCGACCTCGTCGCCGGCGAAATCGAACGCGTGCGCACGGATCACGGCAACCAAGCCATCTTCGGGGGCTCCTATGGGTGGGGGAGTGCCGGGCGATTCCACCACGCCCAGAGCCAGATCTATCGGTTCATGGCGACCATCGGCGGTCACACGACCAAGGTGGGCACCTACAGCACGGCCGCCGCATCCGTGATCGTCCCGCGGGTCGTCGGTGAGGAGTTCCGTGCACTGCAGGCCCAGTACACGTCGTGGCCGGTGATCGCAGAGCACACCGACCTGATAGTCGCCTTCGGCGGTATCCCCGTGAAGAACTCGCAGGCCCAGCACGGCGGCCAAGGCCGCCACACGCTCACTCACTGGCTGGAAGCCGCCGCCGCCCGCGGGACGAGATTCGTGAACCTGTCTCCCCTCGCCACCGACCTCACAGCACCCGGCGCCGAATGGTGGCCGCTGCGTCCGGGCAGCGACGTCTCCCTGATCCTCGCTCTGCTCCATACCCTCGTCGAAGAGGATCTGGCGAACGAGGAGTTTCTCGAACGGTACTGCGTCGGCTGGGACCGACTGTCGGCCTACGTGACGGGCCAGACCGACGGAATCGCCAAGAGCCCCGAATGGGCCGAGTCGCGCTCGGAGATCGAGGCATCACGGATCCGTTCCCTGGCCCGTGACATGGCTGCCAGCCGCACTCTGGTGACGGGTTCGTGGTCACTCCAACGCGCCGAACACGGGGAGCAGCCGTATTGGAGCATCATCGCTCTAGCCGCCGCGCTGGGCCAGATCGGTCTTCCGGGCGGCGGGTTCGGACTCGGCTACGGTGCCATCGGCAGCATCGGCAACGGGGTCAAGCGCCTGCCCCTCCCCGCTCTGCCCATTCCCCCGAACCCGATCGACTCGTTCATCCCTGTCGCCCGGATCGCCGACATGCTCCTCCAACCCGGCGAGCCCTTCCATTTCGACGGCGGCGTGTACCGCTATCCCGACATCCGGCTCGTGTACTGGGCAGGCGGCAACCCGTTCCATCACCACCAGGACCTCAACCGGTTGCGCCGGGCGTGGCAACGACCCGAGACGATCGTCTTCCACGAGCCGTTCTGGACGCCCGCGGCCAAGAGGGCCGACATCGTCCTGCCGACCACCACCGCACTGGAACGAGAGGACATCGGCGGGGCGCCGACGGACGACTACATCTTCGCCATGCCTGCCGTGATCGAACCCGTGGGTGAGTCGCGCAACGACTACGGCATCTTCGCCGCTTTGGCCGAGCGGCTCGGCGCGGGCGAAGCATTCACCGAGGGACGCACCTCCACGGAGTGGGTCCGGCATCTATACGACACGTTCCGGCGTCAGAACCCCGAGTACCCGCCCTACGACGAGTTCCGCAAGATCGGGTACCTGCGTCATGAGGAGAGATACCCCGGGGAGGGCCACCGCGTTCTCTTCGAAGACTTCCGCCGCGACCCGGACACGCATCCTCTCAAGACACCGTCCGGACGTATCGAGTTGTTCTCGGAGACGATCGCCGGTTTCGGGCTCTCGGACTGTCTCGGTCATCCCGCATGGTTCGAGCCGAGCGAATGGCTGGGAAGCTCGACCGAGTATCCGCTCCACCTCGTCTCCAATCAGCCGGCTCATCGGCTGCACTCCCAGCTCGATCATGGTCGGACGAGTCAGAAAGCGAAGGTCGCGGGCAGGGAGCCGATCCTCATCCATCCCGCCGACGCGGCGGCCCGGGGAATCCGTGAGGGAGACGTAGTGCGGGTCTTCAACTCCCGGGGTGCGTGTTACGCCGGAGCGGCGATCTCGGATGCGATCCGTCCGGGTGTCGTCCAACTCTCCACCGGCGCCTGGTACGACCCTTTGCCCGACGGGACCTGCGTCCACGGTAATCCCAATGTGCTGACCCGAGACGTGGGCACCTCCGGGTTGGCTCAAGGCCCGAGCGCGCACACCTGTATGGTCGAAGTGGAGAAGGCGGAGGACGCTCCTCCCGTCCAGGCGTTTCGTCTCCCCGTGATCGTTTCGGCCGTTTGATCCTCAGCCGGAGCCGAGCGGTTTCACCGAGATGAAAGAGTCGATCTCCGTGCCGACGCTCATTTCCTCGGCGGCGTCGAGGAGGCGGGCGGCGACCGCCAGATCCTGGAGTCCCGTCCCGACCGACTTGAACAGCGTCGCCTCGGTGTCAGCCGATCGGCCGCTCACCCCTCCGGATACGACGCCTGCGAGATCGTGGGCCGTGGCCGGATCGAACCCGGCCTGGACCGCTGCATGGGCATCACCGGCCTCGTCCATCACCAGCTTCACCGAGTCGCAGACCACCCGATCGAAGGCGAAGAACGCCTCCGTCGAGACCTCCGATCGGTCACGGCTCGCGGGCCCCACCGAGTTGACATGCCGCCCGGGAACGACGTGGGCGCTTTCGAGCAAGGGAGAGGAGGCCTTGGTGGCGAGGGTCACCAACTGGGCGCCGTCGAGCGCCTCATCGAGGGACTCCACCGCCACGAGACGCGACGAAAGACGGGAGCTCATCTCCTCGACGAATCGGGCCCGGTTGTCTGGCGTCCGGGCGTAGACCCTCAGCTCCCGGGCGGGCCGGACGAGGTCGAGGAGCAATGCCTGGCCGCGAGCCACCGGACCTGTGCCCACGAGCGCCGCCACTTCGACCACCTCCGGCGCCATCCGTTCCGTGGCAACGGCACTGACCGCACCAGTGCGCAGGTTGGTCACGGCCAGGCCGTCGACGATCCCCGAGAGCTCACCTGTCTCCAGGTCGTGGACGTAGATCGCGTATCTCATTCCCACGCCGTCGGTGCGGTGGATGGTCTTGAAGCCGAAGACACCGCCGGGGCGCATGAAGGCGGGGAGGGCACGCAGCCAGCCCTTCGGATGCCGGAGGTCGATCCGCCCGTATCCGAGTTCCTCCTCCGAATACGAGAACAGCTCGCGCATGGCGTCCAGTGCAAGCGACGGTGTGAGCAACTCCTCTACGGTGCTCGAATCCAGGACCCTCGGCATGTCAGGCAGGGTTCCGGCCGACGAAGAAGTCGGCGAAAGGTCGGTCGGCGACGGGCAACCCAGCCTTGCGCAGGCCTTCCACGGAGGTGTGCATCAACGAGTCCGACAACTTCATCGCCGGCTGGCGCAACGGGCCGCCGTTGTAACCGTTGAGCCACGCCTGGAACTTCCACAGGTAACGGTGGACGAGGTTGGCGCCCCCGGTGTTCATCGTGGCGGCCCGAGCCGATCGCGCCGGCTGCACCTTCCAGTACAGGTCCATCGCCTCTTCGGTCTTGCCGGATCGGAGCAGGTCGAGCAGGCGGGGGACGTAGTCGCCGTAGTACTCGTAGTTGCTCGTCCCCATCCACTGCATACCGAACTGCTCGACCCACATCGGAGCGTTGAACTCCATCGGGTCCGACACCAGGACATCCGCATCGGCGAGCGCCCGGAAGCACTCCCACGTCGCGGCGGGCTGATGGCGACCGACTTCGTACTTGACGGCGACGACCGTCTCCAGCTCCACCACGCGCCGCAGCGCCTCGAGAGGGAATCCCCGCGGGTCCAGTCGGCGGAGATTCGAGTGCTCGACGACGAAGAGCACGACGGCGAGATCGGTCGACGAGCAGACATGCTCCGTGTAGGCGATGACGCCGTCACTCGACGCCGGATAGAACGAGTTGGGGTGGCCGAGGAGCATGGCGTCGACCCCGATGGCTCTGGCGGTGTTGGCCATCTCGATGATCTGCTCGGGCGTGTCGAAGACTCCCTGGAGCAGAAAGCGATGGCGTCCTCTCGCTTCGTCGACTGCGATCTCCATGAACTGGATCATCTCGTCGTTCGTTGTGCCGGCCTCGGAAACGAGGAGTGCTCCCCAGAAGCCGAGTTCGATGTTGCGACGGACGTCGTGGCGGATCGCTGCTTCGTTCAGGCCTCGCAGGTCGGAGGTGTAGGAGGGGATGATCACGTTGCAGGCGCCGTGGAAGGTCTCCCGCGCCCATTCCTTGGCGTCGGCGCGTCCGTATGGCAGCATCGGCCGAGTGTATACAGTTGCGAGTCAGCGGAGGAGGGCGGCGAGTGCTCTTCCCGTGTGGCGGATGTGCTGCCTCAACTCCTTCTCGGCTTCTCGGGCATCGCCTCTCACCAGTGCCTCGAGGATGGCGCGATGCTCGGCGACGGCGCTCGCATGGCGATCCTCCATCCGGGATGCGGCGTCGAGATATCGATGGATTCGCCGGCGTACGTCTCCGACCAGCTCGGCGATCGGCGTGTCACCCCCCGAGAGCCGTCGATGCAGCTCCCAGTCGCTACGCAACCACAGTTCGGGATCCTCCTGGTTCGCCAAGCCCTCGTTCAGGCGGAGGAGGTCGTCGAGTTCTGACCTGGGAAGACGTACGCCGTGCTTGCGGAGCGCACGGCATTCCAACAAGATCCGGATCTCGATGAGCTCTTCCAACTCTTCGGGACCCAGGGAGGCGACGCGGTGCCCGCGGTACGCCTCGAAGACGAGGAGCCTCTCGGCCTGGAGGCGTTGGAGGGCTTCCCTCACCGGGATTCGGCTCACCCCGAACTTCTTGGCGAGAGCGACATGGTTGAGGGTTTCGCCTTCGGCGATCTCGCCGCGGAGGATGGCGTCTCGGATCGAGTGGTACACACGATCCGCTTGTGTCCTCCGCTCGGGTGGGTTGGTCATCGATATCTCCGCTGTCCACGTTAGACCCGGGAGACGACGGTGACTTCCGACCCCTTCGGGCGCTCCGAGGTGGAGTATCACGAGGGGTATCCCCGCTACTCCGCAGCCGAGATGCAGCGGCGCCATACGTGGCTGGCCGCCACGATGGAGCAGCATGGGCTGGATGCGGTCGTGGTGGGAGGAGCGACCGCACCCTTGGAGACATCGGTCCAGTTCTTCACCAACTGGCCTCCGCAAGTGACCTCGTATGTGGTGTTCCGCCGGGGCGAGGAACCTGTGCTCTTCGTGCGCCTGTGGAACCACCTTCCGGACGCCGAGCGGATCGCGGTGATAGAACGGGTCGTCTACGGCGGCGATACCCCCCTGGATCAAGTGGTGAACGTGGCGAAGAGCCTCGCCGGCTGCCGGAGTGTCGGCCTCATCGGATCGATCCCCTTCGACGAGGGGGAGGTGTTGCGGCGGGAAGTCGGTGAGGGCCTGAAGAGCCTCGCCGTCGACTACCAGCGCTTTCGGCTCGTCAAGTCGGAAGAGGAGATGGTCTTCACCCGGATCGCCTCACGGATGAACGACGCCGCCGTGGCCGCTCTCGCCGAAGAGCTGCGTCCGGGGATGAACGAGCTGGAGGTGGGGCGGATCGTCGAGTCGGTGTATCTGGACGAGGGCGGTGTCGACCTGATCCACTTCAGCCTGACCACGCCCATGGATGCGCCTCGGTATCAGGTCCCGCACCAGTACCAGCCCGACCGGACGATCCGGGCCGGCGACGTGTTCGTGACCGAGATCAGCACCACCTTCTGGGGATACGCCGGCCAGATCCTCCGTACGTTCACGATCGGCGCCGATGCGACACCGCGGTATGCCCGCTTGTTCGAAGTGGCTTCCGCCGTCTACGAAGGCATCGTCGGCCGGCTCCGCGTCGGCGCCACCGTGGGCGAGATCCTCGACGTCGCCGACGCCATCGCGGCGGAAGGGCTCGACATCTGGGACGATCTCGTCCACGGCTTCGGCGGGGCTTACCTTCCGCCGATCGTCCGCACCCGCAGCTCGCGGGGTGCCACCCATCCCGACGAGTGGGCCTACCCCGACGGAACGCTGCTCGTCGTCCAACCGAACGTCGTCGAGGACACGGCTGGCGTTCAGGTGGGCAACTCGATGTGGCTGACGAGCGATGGTGTCGAGGTCACCCAGGCGTATCCGATGGGGTTGATCCGTTGCGGCTGATCGACTTCAGGATGGGCGCTCGAGGCCTCCCACCTGCTCGAGGTAGCGGCACAGGGCGGCGGCGTCGAGGTCGCCGAGTCCCACCTGCTTGGACGCCTCATAGACCGGGATGGCGGCGTCGAGCAGCGGAGTCGGGGCGCCCACGGAGCGGGCGAAGTCGCGGATGATCCCGGCGTCCTTGAGGATGATGTCGAGCCGTGCCGATGGCGGCTCGTATTTGTCCTCCACCATCATGGGGCCGCGGATATCGAGGATCTTCGAGGCACCCACCCCATCGCTCATCACCTTCTGCACCAGCGCCGGATCGAGCCCGGCGGCGATGCCGAGGGCGTGGGCCTCGGCGGTGGCCAGGTTGTGGACTGTCACCAGCAGGTTGGCGATGTATTTCATCACCGAACCCGTCCCGAACTCGCCCAGGTGATAGGAACTGCGGCCGATGACCTCGAAGACGGGAAGCGCCCGGCGGTAGCCCTCCTCCGATCCCGAGGCGAAGACCACGAGCGTGGCGTCGGCCGCCTGCAGGCCGGTCCCGGAGAGCGGGACGTCCATCAACTCGACCCCGACTTCGGCGAGACGACTGCGGGCCGCCTCCTTGGCGGACAGCGGCAACGTCCCCATCTCGAGGACGAGGAGGTCGGGGTGGGCGCCGGCGACGATCGCCGCTGTGGCGTCCTCCAGAGCCGCCACCGACGGCAAGGACAGGAGCACGAGTGTCGCCTGCTGGGCGACCTCGGTGGCGGATGCACAGGGCATTCCGCCTTTCGAGGCGAAGGCCTCGACCCGGTTGGCGTCGATGTCGTAGCCGTAGACCGTGAACCCGGCGTCGATGAGGTGACCCGACATGGCGGAACCCATCACGCCCAGACCCACCACTCCGATCGTCTCTTTCATTCGCTCCTCCTCTTCACCATTCGCTGACGAACACCGTGCCGGACGAGCCGTCGACCGCCAGCCCAAACCGGCCGTTTGCCTCCTCGAGGCTCATGCCCAGAGCCTCCTCCAGGTGGATTCCCGCCACCGCGGGGATGCCCAGGGCTCGGGCGGATTCGAACAGGTGGGCGGCGGGTCCTCCGCCCACAGTCACCACGGCGGCCGCGTCCCAAAGGAGCGACGCCAGGTTGGGCGTGGGCTGGGGAGCCACGATGACCTCCCGCGGTCGGAACGTGTCGAACGTGTCGGGTCGGGGAAGCCAGCGCAGACGGCCGAACGCTACGCCCGGCCCGCACTGCACGCCCGAGACATCCCGGCCGAAGGAGATCCCGACCGCGGCGTGGAAGGAGTCCCATCTGGTCAACCCGATGCGCTGGCGTTTGGGGATCGAGCCGTTGAGCGCCCGCCGCACCGTTTCTAGGTCCAGGTGCCAGGCCACCTCCGGCCAAGTCACGGCGCCGCGCTCGGCTACGGCCTCCCGCACGGTGGCCAGGCGGGCCAAGACGCGAGTTGCCTCCTCGAGGTCGGGCGGCCGCAGTCCCTCGAGGAGTTCCCGACCGACTTCGAGCGATCGCAGGGCACCCAGGGCCGCCTTGGCACGGGCGCACGCTTCGTCCTCCGGGAGGTCCCAAACCGCCGATGTGAGTCGGACCGAACCGGCGACCGCTTCGCTCAGAGCCGCAGAAGGATCGAGGTCTGCAGGCGAGGGGTCGGGAAGCGGGGTGTCGAGTGCGCCCAGCGCCCACGGCAGGACCAGTTCCTCTCCCAGCGGCCCCGGGAACCGGCGCGCCAGGCGGGAAACCGCCAGGGCTCCGTCATCGGGCTCAACGACGAGAACCGGCGAGGCGATCGCAGGCGCATCGGTCGTGATCAACTGCAGCAGGTAGACGTCCTCGCCGACGGCAGCCCATTCGCAGCCGGTAGAGCCGAGGACGTGATTCGCCTCCCGAAGGAGGGAGGCGATCTGCGCCAGGATCGGCTCCCCGACGAGTTCCGTCGCCGATTCGCCGGCTACCCCGTCTTGTCCCACGCGGGCCCGGACGCCGGGTTCCCAGCCTTGGACGAGCGGGGCGGGAGATCCGGCGATCGCCACGACCACCACGTCGTCGCCGTCGAGGTGGGCGGTGCCGCCGAAGTCGGGGGAGAGGGCGGGCTGGATGAGGACCGCCATCTTGGCGTTCTGCGGCTCGACTCCGCTGGCTTCCATCCGTTCGAGGGCCGCCACCTGGAAAATCGAGGCCCAGCACCCCTTGACCGCCTGGGCGACCTCGGTCGGTCCCACATCCATATACGAGGTGAAAGCGCCCGACCACTGCGCCGACGCCTCGAGGACGCTGGAACTGCGGACCACCAGTGTGTTTCCGAGGGCGCCAGCCAGGGTCCGGAGTTGGGCCTCGAGCGACTCGTCCAACGGGGTGGCGGTGACCTCGAGGCGGGCTCCGCCCGATCCCCGCCGGGCCAGAGCATCGACTCCGACGCGAATGTGCTCGGTGGACTCTTCGACCGTCACCACCACGCCAGGGAGTACCGGCAAACCGCTCTGGCGGGCCCGAGCGAGCGTCGCCGCCTTTCCGCCGGCGAGTCGGGGGTCAGCGCACCGGGGATCGTCCAAATCGAGAAGGCGGGGCACGACGTCAGTATCGCGCCCCGCCCGTCGAGCAGTGTCCGTCACCGAATCAGTCGACGACGATGATCTCGTGGTTGGCGTAGGTGGAGACGATCTCGATGCCGGTGTCGGTGACGTAGAGCATCTCTTCCAGCCGGACCCCGTGGTCGTGGAGCTTGCCGTGCTGAGTTTCGAGAGCGAACGTCATGCCCGGCTGGATCTCCACGGGATGGTCGAGCGACCAGATCCGCGAGATGACCGGAGGGTCGTACTGGGCGAGACCCAGGCCGTGGCCCCAGTTGTTGGCGGCTGCCTGGTCCTCCTCCTCGTAGCCCCATGCCTCCTGGGCCGACGGCCACTTCGAGGCGACATCTGCCGTGGTCACACCCGGCTTCACCGCTTCGATCGAGTCCCACAGCCACTTGTGCGCCATCTCGTAGGTCTTCTTGTGCTCGTCGGTGGGCTCGCCGCCGACGCAGTACGTGCGGTACACGCACGACTTGAAGCCGTTCCAGGTGAGGGCCGCCAGGTCGACGATGACGAGCTCACCGGGGCGGATCATCCGGTCCGAGAAGTTGCGCCAGTTGGGCCAGGCGTTGGGGCCCGAGGAGACGATGACGTCTTCCACGTCCTCCATGCCCGGGATGGAATAGAGCTTCTCGAAGCCGAAGGCGGCGACCTGGTTTTCGGTCATGCCCGGCTTGATGTAGTTGGTGATCTCGTAGTGGATGTAGTCGCAGATGGCGCCGACCATCTGGAACGCCTTGATCTCGTCGGGGCTCTTGATGGCCCGGGCTTCCATCATCGGCGACATGCCGTCCGTCCACGTGATGCCCCGCCGTTCGAACTCGCGCATCAGATTGATGTCGATGAAGTCGACGCCGAGTGGCATGTCGCTGACGCCAGCGTCCTCGAGGTCGTTGGCCAGCGCATTCACGAACTTCTGCACCTGCTGCTCGGCGGCCGGACCGACGGCTCCCTTGATCCAGATGTAGGAGTGACGGATGTTCTCCTTGGGGATCCAGGGGTTGTGGACCTCGAGGTGGAAACCGATGTCGCCCTGTTCGTAGACGATCGGCGGCTTGCCGGCGGGAAGGATGACATAGCGGAGACCTGGCTTGAGTCGGTTCCATCCCGGCGTGAGGGTCGACGAGACGTAGCGCATGTTCTCGTCGTAGAAGAGGAGCAGGGCGCCGAGACCGTGCCGCTCCATCGCTTCGTGCGCTCGCTTGAGCCGCCACTCGCGCACCGCGGCCCAGTTGATGCCTTCCTTCCAGTCGGTGCTGAGCACACCGAATGCTTCTCTCATCGTTCCTCCTGCTCGGTCCGGATTGGTTCAGTCAGTTGACTTTTTGAGGGATGACCTTCTCGACGATGGCCAGGAACTCGTCGTCGTCGAGCAGCCCCTTCTTCTCGAGGGAGCGGGCCTTGACTTCCCGCAGGATCTCCTCGATCTCCTCGGTGGTGGCGTCTTCGATCCCGTGACGGTCCAGCCACACGGCGATGGAATCGAGGCCGGAGCCTTTGCCGAGGACGATCTGTGGTCGGCCTTGCCCCACCAACTCCGGGCGATAGGGGAAGGCCTCGGTCATGTCGGCATCGCCGACGTTCTTCACCCAGCTGGCGATGATGCCCGACTCGACATGGAACAGGCGCTCGCCGATGACGGCACGGTTCGACGGTTGCTTGACGCCCGACATCTCTTCGACCATCCGCGCGATCTCGTAGAAGCGCTCGGTCTTGATGCCGACGTCGATCCCGTACATGGTGAGGAGTGCCATCACCGTCTCTTCGGTGGGCACGTTGCCGGCCCGTTCACCGATGCCGGCGACCGTGCTCTGGACCACTTCGGCGCCTTCGGCGAGAGCCAGGATCGTGTTGGCGATGCCCAGCCCGAAGTCCATGTGGAAGTGGGTCTCGAGGGGGACGTCGAAGCGACGGCGCACCTGACGGGCGAAGTACCGGATCGCGTGCGGGGAGATGACGCCGAAGGTGTCGACGAGGACGATCGCATCGACGTGGCCTTCCCGGGCGACCGTCTCCAGATCGTCCAGGAGCTCGACCATCCCCGCCCGGGTGGCGTCGATCGGGAAGAACGAGACCTTCAGGCCGTTCTCGTGGGCGTACTTCGTGGCAGCGATCGAGGCGTCGAGGGCGCGCTGGACCGGCCACCGGTAGGCTTTTTCGATCAGATGGTGGCTCGAGGGCACTTCAGCCACCACGCCGGACACGCCGCAGTCGACGGCGAGCTTGACGTCTTCGACCATGCACCGGGAGAAGGCATAGATCTCGGAGTCGAGACCGGCGGCAGCGATTCGACGGACTGCCTCCAGATCGGCGGGGGAGACGGCGGGGAGCCCGGCTTCGATCCGGTGGATGCCGGCCTCGGACAGGGCTTCGGCGAGGCGGACCTTCTCGTCGGCGGTGAAGACCACCCCGGCTTGCTGTTCCCCATCGCGCAAGCTCACGTCGTGGATCGTGATCTTCTCGGGGAAGTTGAAGTCCGCCGTTATGTCCGAGTGGTAGTTCCAGGGGCTGGTGTACCAGCGATCTGTTTTCCACGGTTCGACCGACATCAGCGATCCTTTCGCCGTCCTCGTGCCTCGAAGTATCCAGGTTGCATCATATACGATCCAGAGTGTCGGCGCGTCTGGCGTCGGCTAGTTGACGCGGTAGTCGGGCTCCTGACCGGTCAGGACCTTCTTGACCTGCGTCGCCGCCTTCCTCTGCGACTCCTCCAGGGCCTCCTCCGAGTAATAGGCCATGTGAGGGGTGGCGATGAGGTTGGGCACGCCCTCGATACGAGTCACGTCGAGAGGTTCCCGATCGAATACGTCCAGAGCCGCGGCGCGCAGTTTCCCCTCCTTCAATGCTGCGCAGACTGCGTCGAGGTCGACGAGCGGACCGCGGGAGGTGTTGACGAGGATGGCGTCGGGCTTCATGCGGGCGATCGCCTCGGCGCCGATGATCCCTCGCGTTTGCGGGGTCAGCGGGGCATGGACGGAGACGATGTCGGAGCGAGCCAGCAGTTCGTCGAGGTCGACCAGTTCGGGGAGGTCGGGCGTGGGCGAGAGGAAGGGGTCGTAGACGACTAGGTTCGCTCCCATCGCCTGCAGGCCGGCGGCGAGCTTGCGGCCGATGCGGCCGAATCCGAGCATTCCCACCGTGAGCGTGGAGAGCCGCCGGATCGGGCGGAACTCGTCGATGGCCCAGGCCCCCTCGCGCACCCTTCGGTCCACCCACGGGACCTTGCGGAGGGCGGACAGGATCAAAGCGAGGGCGTGGACGGCGACCTCTTCGACCGAGTAGTCGGGGACATTGGTGACGATGATCCCCGCCTGCTTGGCCGCCTCGAGGTCGATGTTGTCGACGCCGATGCCGTAGCGGGCGATGATCCGGCAACGCTCCAGCTGGGAGATGGCGGCGGCGTCCCAGGCCAGATAGGTGTTGAGGATGGCATCGGCGTCTTTGGCGACGGCGAGCACGTTCGAGATGTCGCCTTCGGCGACGACGAGCTCGGCGTCGATTTCGGCGAGGAGCGAGCGTTCGATGTCCACGCTGGGAAACACCTGATCGCTCACCACCACTTTGAATCGGCTCATTCTCCTCCAGATCGGCCGGTCGAGTCTGCATAGTATATGATCCGAGCTCCGGGACGATCAGGAGGCGGAGTGACCGACAGGGTGAGGGTGGCCAGCATCGGATTGGGCTGGTGGGGAAAGGAACTGGCCCGAGCGGCGGCTGCCACCGGAGAGATCGAGATCGTCAACTGTTTCGCGCGCACCCCCGAGAAGCGGGAGGAGTTCGCGGCGGCTTTCGACTGCGACACCGCCGACTCCCTCGACGATCTGCTGGCAGACGACAGAGTCGAAGGGGTGCTGATCGCTACCTCCCACACCACTCACCGCGAGATCGTCGAGGCCGCCGCCGAAGCCGGAAAACACATCTTCGTCGAGAAGCCGCTGACCGTCACCTACGACGACGGATTGGCGGCTGTGGAGGCGGCCGAAAAGGCCGGTGTCGTGCTCCAGGTCGGCCACCAACGGCGGCGCCTGTCGGCCCACCGGGCGATGCGGCGGATGCTCGACGAAGGAGAGATCGGCGATCTCCAGATGCTGGAGGCAAACCACTCCCTTCCCAACGGCTTCAACCTCCCGCCGGAAGCGTGGCGATGGGACGCCGGTCAGAGCCCGCTGGGCTCGATGACGTCCCTCGCCGTCCACCAGGTCGACAACTTCCTCTATCTGGGGGGCCCGATCGGGCGGGTGGCGGCGCTGACCCGGAAGGGGAGGAGTGTTCCCATCGACGAAGCCACTGGCCTCCTCATCGAGTTCGAGAGCGGTGCGGTTGGCACGATCCTGACTTCCTTCTTCACTCCCTGGCACATTCGCCTCGCCATCCACGGGACGGAGGGAGCGGCATTCACCGTCGACGACGGGGCTGTGCTGGAATACCAGCCGCGCGGGGAGCGGGAGCGCCAGATCCGCGGCGTGGATTCCATCGATCCGGTGGCGGATCAGTTGACCGAGTTCGCCCGCGTCGTCCGCGACTCGGGCCAGCCGGAGGTAGGGGGGCGGGACGGCCTGGCTGTCGTGGCGGTGTTGGAAGCCGCCATCGAGGCGGCGGAGACGGGCCGTTTCGTCGACGTGCGTGGGGTATGAGACACGAGAGGCGGTCATCGACTGAATAGGATCCCCCTGACATTTGACGGCCCGGGGGAGTGACCGGGGAGACACCGAGAGTGGCTGACGAGACCGACATCCGCAATATCGACTTTCTCGCCCAGGCGACGTTCACGGGCAGTCGGCAAACGGCGCACGAGTTCGTCCGCAACGTCCTGCGTCGAGCCATCCTGAGCGGCGAACTGGCCGGCGGAACCCGCCTGGTGCAGGCAGATCTGGCGACGATGCTCGAGGTCAGCACCACTCCGGTCCGCGAAGCCCTCCGCGACCTCGCCTCCGAGGGACTGATCCGCTTCGATCCCCATCGGGGTGCGGTCGTACAGGAGTTGAGCGGAGAGGAGCTACGCGAGATCTACATGATCCGCGAGATACTCGAGCCGTTCGCCCTTCGCCTCGCCGTCCCCAAGGTCACGCCCGAGCTGCTCGAGCGGCTGAGGGAGCTGCACGAGAAGATGGCTTCCGAACCCAACTCGGCGGATTTCGCCGACACCAACCGCCGATTCCACCTCATGATCTACGAGGCCGCCGGCTACCCCCGGCTCACGGCGATCATCCAGGGCCTCGTGGACGCGTCGGTGATGTACATCGGGGCCTCGCTGAAGGACGTCCCCGATCTGCGGGAGACGGCGGTCCACGACCACGCCGCCATCCTCGCCGCCCTGGAAGAGGGCGATGCCGACGCCGCCGTGGAGGCAGTCGTCACCCATCTCCGCCTTTCTCTGAAGGCCTTCGAGGCTCGTTCGCAGAAATCGGCCACCTGAGCCCGGAGACGCCACCGACCCAGTTGACCAGTTCCCGTTCAGTTCGGCTCGACCGAGGAGATCCATCCACATGACAGACCAGCGGACGATCGACATCCACTGCCATCTCGCCACACCCGAGACGAGGGAGATCGCCGCCCCTCACTTCCGGCCCGAGTACGAGCCCTACGACTACTACATGGGCCAGGACTCGAAGGAACACAACAAGACGATGTTCCCCCAGATCGCCGCCCCCCTCGCCGACCCGGCGGCGCGTCTCGAGCACATGGATCGGATGGGCATCGACATCCAGGGACTGGCCACCTTCGTGTCCGAGTACTTCTACTGGGCGCCTGCCAAGCTGGGAGCCGAGCTCTCGAGGATGCAGAACGACCGCCTGGCGCAGGCGGTCGCCGACTACCCGGACCGGTTCGTGGGGGTGGGCGCCACCGTGCCCCTCCAGGACGTCGACCTGGCCATCGCCGAAGCCGAACGGGTGGTGGGCATGGGCTTCAAGGGTCTCCAGATCGGAGGGACGGTAGACGGGCACAACCTCGACGAGCCCCGGTTCCGTCCCTTCTGGCAGGCGGTGTCCGAGTTGGGCCTCACGGTGATCATCCACCCGAGCGGCTACCCCGAGGGCCAGCGGCTCAGTGACTACTTCCTCACCAACTGCATCGGCAACCCTCTCGAGACGATGGTCGCCGCCACCCGGATGATCTTCTCCGGGCTGTTCGAGGAACTGCCCGACCTGCGGGTGGTCCTGCTCCACGGCGGCGGCTATCTGCCGTTCTACGCCGCCCGCTCCGACCACACGTGGGAGGTCCGACCCGAGACCCGGGTCAACATCCCCGACCACCCGCCGAGCTACTACATGAAGCGCCTCTACTTCGACACGATGGTGTTCCAGCCTCTGTACCTGAAGCACCTCATCGAGATCGTCGGAGTCGACCGGGTGATGCTCGGAACCGACTTTCCCTTCGACATGGGCGAAACGGACCCTCTCGGGCTGATCAACGCCGTCGAAGGACTCACCGACGAGGATCGCGCCGCCATCGCCGGCGGTAACGCCGCCCGGATCTTCGGGATCTGATTCGCCTCAGGTGAAGAGGCGCACGAGAGCCGTGGCCACGGCTACGAGCGCCACCAAGAGGAGGATGGCGGGGACCAGTCGCCTCGGGTCGGTGAGGCTGCCCAGATGGGCTCCCCGCAACCGATCAAGGACTTGGCGGGCGTCCTCGAGCCGGGAGGGGTGGACCTCGATCACGTAGCGGCTGCGCTCCAACGGGCTGGAGCGACCGAGCGGCTCCATGGTGGCTTCGATGCCCTCGTTCGCCAGTTGGACGACGAGGACCCGGGCTTGCACTTCGCTGCCGCAGACGGTGAGGCTCACCCGATCGATCGATCTGCCTCCCTGGCGCTCACAGGTCCATGTTCCACTGCATCGTCGCCGGATTCCACTTCCACGCCAGATAGGCGATCGACAGGACGAAGAAAGCCCAGGCGAAGATCTCGCCGCCTCGGTGCTTCTTGGCGGGGCGCATGAACGTGCGGGTCTTGTGGGCGCCGTAGCCTCGGATGTCGAGGGCCATCGCCTGCGTCTGGCCGTTGCGCAAGCCGAGCACCAGCATGGCGAACGCGAGGTGCTTCAGGCGGATCCACTTGCGACGGATCGGGTTGGTGTCCTGTCCGAGGTCCCGGATCCGCTGGGTGATCGAGATGTCCCGTCCCAACTCCAGGAAGACGGGGAACAGGACCAGGCCGAGCACTGGAGCGTGGACGAGCCGGTAGTCCCAGCCGCGCTTCGACAGGTTCTGGACCAGGTCGGTGGGATGGGTGGTGAAAGCGAACACGAGACCCGAAATGCCGAGCGCCAGGAACCGGAGTCCCAGGAGCGCCCCGAACCCCAGATCCGCCCACCGCAGGTCCTTGATCGGCGTGCGGATGGCGATCTCCTCCGTGCCGACGGTGGTCTGCCCGCCGTAGAAGAACGGGAACACGACCGCCAGGATGAGGATGAACGGCAGGATCACCTTCCCGAACCGCCAGTACTCCTTCAAAGACACGCCCGTGAAGAAGGCGGCGATGAGGAAGCTGAACACGAACAAACCGATGGCGACCCCCAGGTTGTTGTTGAAGATCGCCACCGTGGAGATGGACAGGACGAAGAGCAGCTTGGAGAACGGCGTCATCCGGTGGAACAGGGAATCCGCCTCGCGATAAGAGAGCTCAGTTTGTGCCACCGATCACCTCCTTGATTCGACGGACGACCTCGGGGGTCGTCAACACGGGCTCCCCGAGGAGCTTGGGAGAGAACTCGTGGACCGAGGGCGGCTTCAGGCGGGCCTTGGCCAGCACCTCCTCGGCGGAGAACAGCTCCGACGGCGTGCCGTCGAAGATGATGCGGCCGTCGCAGAGCACCGCCACCCGGTCGACGTACTCGGCGACGAGGCGCATGTCGTGGGTGATGAACACCACGGCGGCCCCCTCGTCGGCCAGGCGCCGCAGCAGCTGCACCAGGTTCCTGGCCTGATGGAAGTCCTGGCCGTAGGTCGGCTCGTCGAGGACGATCACGTCCGGTTGGGCGACGACCATGCAGGCGACCGACAGCCGCCGCTTCTGCCCGTGGCTGAGGACGTACGGGCTGGCTTCGGCCCGATCGGCGAGCCGCACCGATTCGAGGAATTCCATAGTCTTCTCTTGCACCTCGTCCTCGGGCAGGCCCAGCGCTTGCAGGCCGTGGGCGATCTCATCGAAGACCGTGTTGCGAACGAACTGCTTCTCGGGGACCTGGAAGATGTAGGCCACCCGCTTGACGAGGTGGGCGAACTCGTAGTCGGTGGTCCGCTTTCCTTCCACCCGCACCTCGCCGGAGCTGGGCCGATTGATGCCGTTCAGGAGCGTGGCGAGGGTGGACTTCCCGGAACCGTTCTGTCCGAGGATCGCCAGGAGTTCGCCGCGATGCGCCGTCAGGCTGACACCGGACAACACCTCGTGGTCGCCGTAGGAGAACGAGACGTTGTCGATTTCGATCACGGTTTCGCCGCGCGGCGAGGCCGAGTTGGTCGAAGATCCCGGGTCTGCCTGGCGGATCGGGAAATGCCCGTCGAGGTGGGCCAGAGAGTTGACCAACTCGTCGCCGTTGAGGGGGACCTCTGTGACGTGGATCCCTTCCCGCTGCAGCTCGAGGCCGACCTCGGCGGCCTGGGGTATCCAAAGGCCCATGTCGTCGCGGACATGTAGGCCCCGTTCGGCCATGAAATGACGCGGGGAGAAAGGCCCGTGGACTTCTTGGTCCTCGACGAGGAGGACGGTGTCGACACGGTCGAACACCTCGTCCACCTCGTGTTCGATCACCATGACGGTGAGGTCGACCAGCGAACGCACCCGGTCGATCGTCGCCAGCACGTCGGCCGTTCCGGCCGGGTCGAGGTTCGAGGTCGGCTCATCGAGGATCATGACACGGGGTTCGAGCGCCAGCATCGCCGCCAGCGCCACTCGCTGCTTCTCTCCGCCCGAGAGCTGCATCGTCGACCGCTCGCGGAACCCCTGGAGCCCCACGAGGTCGAGGGCCCGGTCGATCCGCTCGTGGATCTCGTTGGGCGGGAACAGATAGTTCTCGAGGGCGAACCCCACCTCCTCTTCGACCGTTAGCGTGACGATCTGGTCTTCGGGGTTCTGGAACAGCATGTTGACCAGCCGGAACCGCTCACCGGCGCTGAGCTCCCGGCGGTTGATCAACCCGCGCTCGGGGTGGTAGACGAGCATGGCGCCCTGGTTGCGACCCCCGAAGTAGTCGGGGTAGATGCCCACCATGTTCAACGCCAGGGTGCTCTTTCCGGCGCCGGAACGCCCCAGCACCAGGACGAACGCCCCCTGGTCGATCTCGAAGTTGACGTCTTTCAGCGCTGGCGGGCCTTCGGGCTCCCCGCTCGGGGGCTTGAACCAGAACGAATAGTCCTGAAGGACGAGTGCCGGCTCTGTCATGGCTGCTCCGATCGGGTGGGTGAGGGGGCCGGACGCGCCGGCCCCCTCCGTTTCTCAGGCGTAACTGACTTGCTCCGGGCCCAGGGCGGGAGGAGTGTCGACCGAGGGGACCCCGGCCTTCTCCAGGCCGCGGCCCAGGTACCAGGCGATGACACCCCAGAGGAGACCGCCGACGAACCCGATGCCGATCGAGACCCAGGCCCAGAAGGTGCTGTCCGCCAGCTGGAAACCGCCCTGTCCGATGAACGTGGCGAGCTGGTTGGCCGCCGCCGTCGCCGCCAGCGAGAGGGCGAACAGCCAACGCCCTCCCTGATGCCGCATCAGCATGAACACGGCGACGCCGAAGATGGCGGGGAACAGCCCGTAGAACAGGAGCACCGGGCCATCGGGATCGCCGGCGAACCAGCGGATCAGGTGGGTGACCAGGGACGCCAGCATGATCATGCCGGCCCGTTTCCGCAGATACGCCCCGGCATAGAACAGGAGCCAGGTGGCACCGTTGTACCAGGCGTAGAGGGCGAAGCCGGCGGCGCCGCCCGCCCATACCGTCCGCTCCAGGAATCCGAGAGCGCCGACGATCTCGATGACGGCTTCGATCACCCCCAACAGCACCGCCACCACGATGTCCATCGTGTTGAACTTGAACTCCTCCGCCGGCCTGTACCTGGCGGAAGTCGACACGGCCCCTGATGACATATTTTTCCTCCTCCTGTCTTCGAGGGCGTTGTTGGACGTTCACCTCACTTGGTGCGTTAGGCCGTCGCTGGCTGGACACCACCTCCTCGTTGGAGACGCTTTCCCCCTCGATCTCGAGAGTCCGCTGAGCGGAGGCGCTCGCGCAGTGCTCCGTAGCTGGCGGTCAGGTGTGCCTCCACCATCGCCTGGACGGCCGCCGAGTCGCGGCGGCGAGCCGCCGCCAGGATCAGCCGATGTTCGGCGGCGATGTCGTTGGCGTCCCGGTCCAGGCGCAGCCAGGTGTAGCGGCGGGTCTGGGCGCGGGCCCTCTCGAGGATCTCGATCATGCGGGGCCGGCGAGAACGGCGATAGAGGGAGGCGTGGAAGCGGTCGTGGATCTCCAGCCAGGCCGGGTCCAGAGAATCGTCCTCCATGTAGGCCAGGCACTCCTGCATCTCGTCGATGTCCTCGGGCTGGAGGTGGGCGACCGCCAGCTCGGAAGCCCGGGGCTCGAGGGCGAGTCGCAGCTCGTAGAGCTCGGCCAGGCCATCGGGGGAGAGGTCGGTGACGACGGCGGTTCGATGCGGGTCGTGGCTGACGAGGCCTTCGGCCGCCAGGGCCCGGATGGCATCCCGCACGGGTATACGACTCATGCCGAGTTGGCGCGCCAGGGATGCCTGATTCAGCTTGGTGCCGGGCGGCAGGTCGCCCGTGAGGATGCGGTCGCGGAGCAGCGAAAAGGCAGTTTCCGCCGCTGTCGTTTCGTCTGCAGATCGCAGACCCAACATGCGTACCCTCCAGGCGATCCTACATGATGTAGGGTATGTGTATACAACCCCACTTGTCAACGGGTTCCGGATAGTGAGCGATCAGGGCAGCGGGACGACGGCTTCGATCTCGACCAAGAAGTCGGGACTGGCGAGGCTCGACACCACGAGGAGCGTGTTGGCCGGCGGGTTCGTGGGCCAGAACTGCTTGCGGACTTCTCCCACCGGGCCCCGATCCGCCAGATCGACGAGAAAGATCGTCGTCTTGGCGACGTCAGCGAGTGAGCCACCCGCCGCCTCGACGACCCGCTGCAGGTTGGTGAGTGCTTGGCGGGCTTGGGCGGCGGCATCACCGGGACCGACCAATTCGCCGTTCTCGTCTAGGCCCAATTGGCCTGCCACGTACAGAACCCGGGAGGCGTTCTCGATCACCACTCCATGGGAGAAGTGGCCTCCGGGTGGGGCAACTCCTTCCGGCCGGACGATCGACCGCTCCATGGGCACCTCCTTCGCCGCCTGCCCGGGGCGTCGAGACCCGGGCTTGCCGAAGCATGGTTAGCAGAAGGCGAGGCGGCGTGGCGGCGAAAGGAGCATCGTGAGCTATTCGACAACAGAAACCGCCCTCGGTTCGATCTCCTCGGAGCGGGTCGGGGACGGGCCCGACCTCGTCGTCCTCCATTCGCTCCTCACCGACCGCCGGGCCTTCGACCCGGTCGTGCCGGAACTGGGTCGCTTTCGGACCGTCCACCTGGTCGACCTCCCCGGCTTCGGACGATCGACCCCCGTGGAGGGAGGAATCGACGCTTTCGCCGATGCCATCGGCGCTTTCCTCGAAGCCGGCGGCTTCGACCCGTCCACCACCGCGCTCTTGGGGAACGGGCTCGGCTCGTTCATCGCTCTCGGTGTCGCCGTCCGCCACGGCGACCGATTCGGACGCCTGTGCCTCGTGGGGTGCGGGCTGGCGTTTCCCGACGAAGCGCGGGCCACGTTCGGGGCGATGGCCGCCAGAGTCGAAGAGGGGGGCATGGAAGCCATCGTCGACGTGGCGCTGCGGCGCATATTCCCCGAGGCCTACCTGGAGAGCCACCCGGAGCAGACAGAGGAGCGGAAGCGGGTGTTGCTCGACACCGATCCGTCGGCGTTCGTCACCGCATGCCGGGCCCTTCAAACCGTCGACTACCGCCCCCAGGCGCCCGCAGTGAGCATCCCGACATTGGTCGTGGTCGGGAGCGAGGATGGGGCGACTCCTCCGGAGATGGCCGAGGAGGTGCGAGATGGGATTCCCGGAGCGGAGCTGTTGGTGCTGGAAGGCGTCGGGCACGCCCCGCAGCTCCAGGACCCGGAGACCTTCGTGACTGCCGTATCGGAGTTCTTGGCAACCGAGGAGGACGAGTGAACGGAGAAATCATCGAGGAAGGCCGCTTCGACCCGGACGAATTCGCCGAGGAGCTGGCGAAGGCGCCCGCCAACCTGGATGTCGGCACCACGCTCTGGTTCGAGAACGACCGGATTCGGGTCTGGGAGGTGCGGCTCGAGCCGGGACAGCGAGGACCCTTCCACAACCACACCCGCAACTACTTCTGGACGGTCGTCGAGGGATCCCGGGGTCTGCAGCGTTTCGCCGACGGCACCTACATGGTCAGGGACTACCGGGAAGGGGACACCCGTTTTCTCGAGCACACTCCGGAGGACTCCCTGATCCACGACCTGGAGAACATCGGGGACACCACCCTGCGCTTCGTCACCGTGGAGTTGTTGGATTGAGGAGGGGAGCCGAATGAATGCTCGCCGCCCTCGCGTGCTGGTGGCGGGTGGTTCCATCGGGGGGCTGACGGCCGCCTTGGTCCTGTCCGACATCGGCTGCGACGTCCTCGTCTTCGAACGCGCGAGCGCCGCTCTCGAAGAGCGAGGTGCGGGCATCGTGGTCCTCCCCATGACCGAGCGCTATTTCGTGACGCGGGGCATCCCCCGGGTGAGCCTCGAATTGCCGTGGTGGAAGTACGTCGACCGCCGAGGCGATGTCATCAGCGCTGACCTCGACAGGTATCGGTTCAGCGGCTGGAACACGCTGTACCGCGGGCTGCTGGAGGCGTTCGATCCCGATCGCTACCACCTCGCCTCCGAGATGGTGTCGTTCGCTCAGACCGGCGACGGTGTGGTGCTCGAACTGGCCGACGGGCGCCAGATCGAAGGGGACCTGCTCGTCTGCGCCGACGGCTTCGGCTCGACCGGACGCTCGATCCTCCTGCCGGAGATTGGGCCCGAATATGCCGGCTACGTCGCTTGGCGGGGTGTGGCTCACGCCTCGGCGTTGCCGGGGTGGGTCGGTGAGGCCCTGTCGGATTCGATGGTCTATCAGGTGCTCGACGACGGCCATCTCCTCGTCTACGCCATCCCTGGCCCGGAGGGTCCCGCCTCCGGGGAGCGGCTGCTCAACTTCGTGTGGTATCGCAACTATCCGGAGGGAAGCGCCTTCGGGGACATCATGACCGACGCCGACGGTGAGGTCCGCCCATCGACGGTCCCCCCGGGCATGATCCGCCCCGAGCACCTGGAAGAGCTCCACGCAACTGCCGACGAAGTCCTGGCACCGTTGCTCCGAGAGGTGGTCCACGGTGCCGAACAGATCCTCATCCAGGCGATCTTCGACCTGGAGAGCCCGCGCCTGGCGTTCGGGCGGGTCTGTCTGATCGGCGACGCCGCATTCGTCGCCCGTCCGCATCTGGCGGCAGGGCAAGCCAAGGCATGCGCCGACGCCTGGGCGCTCGCAGAGGCGGTCGCCTCGCATCCCGACGACGTCGAAGCGGCGCTGAGAGCGTGGGAGCCCGGCCAGCTCGCCCTCGGGCGACGTGTAGTGGGACGGTCGCGTGAGATGGGACGGATGTCACAAACCGGGCGCATGCGCCCGGGCGACCCGACATGGAAGTTCGGCCTGGCGGAGGTGGAGGTGTGATCGGACGTTCCGTGCGGAGGGTGGAGGATGGCCGCCTCGTCACCGGGCGGGGCCGGTATCTCGACGACATGCGGCCCGAAGGGACGCTCCACGCCATCTTCGTGCGCAGCCCGATCGCCCACGGCTTGGTCGTCGACATCGATGCAGACCGGGCTCGTTCCATGCCCGGAGTCATCGGCGTCTTCACCGCTGCCGACCTGGGATTCGACCGGCCGATGCCGAACATGCACCCATCCCCGTTGCTCGTCGACTCCCGGCAGGGCTACCCGTTGGCCCACGACGAGGTGTGCTACGTCGGGGAGCCCGTCGCCGTCGTCGTCGCCGAAAACCGCTATGCCGCCGCCGACGCCGCCGCCGAGGTCTTCGTCGACGTCGAACCGCTTCCCGCTTGCGTCGATCACACCCGGGCGCTCGACCCCGACGCCCCGCCTGTCCACAAGGGCTCGGAGTCGAACCTGGTCGCCACCCTCACCGCCGAATACGGCGACGTCGACGAGGCGTTCACTGGCGCCGCCCACGTGATCGACGTCCCTTTGAGACAGCACAGGGGAGCGGCGGCGTTCATCGAAGGTCGGGGAGTCCTGGCCGAGCCCGCCGAGGGCGGCCTCACCTTGTGGTCGTCGACCCAGTCTCCGCACCGCCTCAGAGCACTGGTCTCCGAATACCTGGGTGTCGAAGAGCTGCGGGTCGCCACTCCCGACATCGGGGGCGGCTTCGGGCCCAAGGGCTCGGTCTACGCCGAAGAGTACGTGGTACCGGCGCTGGCGTTGCGGCTGGGCCGACCCGTGAAGTGGGTCGAGGGCCGTCGGGAGCACCTGCTCGCCACGAACCAGCAGCGCGATCAGACGTACCGCCTCCAGGTGGCATGCGATGCCGATGGCCGCCTCCGAGGGGTGCGGGGACGAGTGATCCACGACAACGGCGCCTACGTCCCGTACGGCCTTCTGCTTCCTGCTACGGGCCTCAACCTGATCCCGGGCCCCTATGAGCTGCCGGCTCTCGACATCGCCATCGACGTCGTCTACACGAATCTCGTCCCCACCAGTCCCATCCGTGGCGCCGGGCGACCCAACGCCGTCTTCGCGATGGAGCGTTGCGTCGACGCGGTGGCGCGGCGGCTGGGCCTCGATCCCGTTGGGGTGCGGCGCCGCAACTTCGTGGCCGACCCGGCCAACCACACGCTGCCGCTGCCGGCCCGAAATGGCGAGCCGATTCGATACGACGCCGGCGACTACGCCGCCCTGCTCGACGCCGCAGTCGAGGCGGCCGACCGGGCCGGCTTCGAGGAGCGTCGACGCGGATCCGAGGCCCGGGGGAAACGACGCGGATTGGGTATCGCCTCGTATGTGGAGGACACGGGCCTCGGCCCAGCCGAAAGCGCCCGGGTGCGGCTGGACGAAGACGGCCGGGTGGTCGTCGAGGTTGGCGTTTCCTCGCAGGGACAGGGTCACGCCACGGTCTTCTCACAGTTGGCCGCTACCGAACTCGGTGTGGCGGTCGAGGACGTGGTCGTCCGGGCGGGCGACACCGCGGTCCACCCCCATGGCGTCTCCACGGTGGCGAGCCGCACCGCGGCCACGGCCGGGCCGGCGGTGCACCAGGCGGCTGCTGAACTGGCGCGCCGGATCGAGGAACTGGCGGCGGAGATACTCGAGGCGGCGCCAGAAGACCTCCGTCTGGAGCGAGGCAGGGCCGGAGTCGTCGGCCAGCCGGGGACGGACATCCCCTTTTCCGTTTTGGTCTCGGTGGCGAAGGAACGAGGCGTCGAACTCGACGTGACCTCGGAGCAACCGTTCGGCCAGGCGGCCTATGCCTACGGCACCCATGTGGCCGAAGTGGAGGTCGATCCCGAAACCGGTCACGTGCAGATCGTCTCCTACACGCTGAGTCACGATTGCGGGCCGATGCTCAACCCGATGATCGTCGCGGGTCAGATCGAAGGGGGAGTGGCACACGGCGTGGGAAATGCCCTGTACGAGCGAGTCGCCTTCGACGACGAGGGCCAGCCGCTCGTGACGACATTCGTCGACTACCGGATCCCGGCGGCGGCCCAAGTCCCTCCCGTGCGGCACGTCCACAAAGAGACGCCGTCTTACACCAACCTCCTGGGCGTGCGCGGCGCCGGCGAGGGCGGCACGATCCCGGCGGCGGCGGCGATCGTCGCCGCGGTGGAAGACGCCCTGGGCGTCGTGGTCGACCGCTATCCGCTGACCCCTGAAGTGGTTCTCGGGTTCGCCCGGGGATGAACCGACTCAGTCGAGCAGCGCCACCGCCCGGGTGGGCCCGCCATGGCCACCGACCAGTTTCAGGGGGAAGCCGATGAACGTGAATCGCTTCCCCACGACTTCGGTGAGCACCAGGTTCTCGTAGTGGGTGATGTGCTCCCGCCGGCACATCATGTGGATCGGATAGATCCTCGAGGCCGGGTTGTCGGGAGTAGGGGAGTCGACGCCGAACGTCTTGACGCCTTTCTCCACGATCCACTCCGCCGCCGACGCTCCCAGCCCCGGGAAGTCCGTCAAGTAGGCGGGTGTCCCGTGGTGGCGGTCGTAGGTAGCCGTGTAGAAGAAGCACATGTCGCCCGGATCGAGTTCGAGGCCGGAGGCGGCGAGAGCGGCGTCCAGGTCCTCGGCTTCGATGTCCGTCCGAGGGGCATGGTCGGACACGTCGAGGCATATGGCCGGCCCGTAGAACAGGTCGAGGCTCATCTGGTCGATCGTCTGGGCCGAGGGGTCGGGGTCGAGATGGGAGAACGAGTCGACGTGGGTCGGACCGTTGTCGTTGACCATCACGCCCAGCGTCTGGAAGGAGAATCCGCTGTCGAAGCGCGGCGCTGTCTCCTCATGGGTGGCGTGTTGGAACGTCACCGTTTTCAGGTGACCGGGATACACCTGCATCCCCTCGTAGATGGGTTGGGACAGGTCGATCAACGTGGGCACGCATCCTCCTCTCAATACATGACGACGCCGGCGTTGACGTTGAGGTCTACTCCGGTGACGGCCGACGCCTCGGGAGAGGCGAGATACACCGCGGCTGCGGCTATGTCGTCGGGCCGGGTGAACCGCCCCAGCGGCGACAGGCCAGTCATCTCGGCGCGGATCTCGGACTCCGACACCCCGCGTGCCTCGGCTTGGCGGGCGATCACCCACTCGATGCGCGGGCCTTCTGTGAAGCCCGGGGAGATCGAGTTCACCCGGATGCCGTAGGGGCCGACCTCGTGGGCCAGTGTGCGGGTGAGTCCGATCAGGGCGGCCTTGGCGGCGGCGTAGGGTGACCGCCCGGGAGCGGGGCGCTTGCCGCTGATCGAACCGATGTTGATGATCGATCCCGAGCGGGCCTCGATCATGGCGGGAATCACCGCCCGGCAGACGAGGAACACGCCGTGGACGTTCACCGCGAAGGTCTCGTCCCACTCCGACGGTTCGATCTCCCACAAGGGAGCCGAGGGCCCCGTGACACCACTGTTGTTGACGACCACGTCGACTCGCCCGTAGCGGTCGAGCGCCGCCTTCGCCAGGTCCTCGACACTGGCGCGCTCGGTCACGTCGGTCGGCACCACGACGGCGCGTCCGCCGTCCGACTCGATCAGTGCCTTGGTCTCCTCGAGGAGTTCGGCGCGCCGGGCGGCGAGGACCACGTCGTCGCCCTGGGCGGCGAAAGCCCGGGCGATCACCCGGCCGATGCCTCCTCCCGCACCGGTCACCACCGTCACCCGACTCATGGCCTGGACTGTAACGTCTGCGATACCGGCGATGCATTTTGCATGATCTACCTTTGCATCGGCCAGAGAGGAGGACCATGTCGCTGTTGTTGGAGGAGGCACTTCAGATCGCCCAGGAGGTGATCGCCTGGTCGCACGCCAATCAGACCGGTGCCCTGACGGTGGCGGTGCTGGATTCAGGAGGGCACCCGCGGGCCGTCCTGCGCGACGACGCATCCGAGTTCTTGCGGGTCGACATCGCCATCGGCAAGGCGTGGGGGGCTCTCGGCATGGGTGTGCCGAGTCGACTCCTCGCCGAGAAGGCGCCGCATTTCCTCGCCGCCATCGCTGTCACCTCGGGTGGGCGCGTTGTCCCTGTGCCCGGTGGCGTTCTGGTGCGTCGCGAGGGTCAGATCGTCGGCGCGGTGGGGGTGTCGGGGGACACCTCCGAGGTCGACGAGGAGGCCGCGGTCCACGCCATCGAAGCAGCAGGGCTTCAGCCTGACTACGGCCAGAACCCGGAGTGGCGCCGCCCCTGAGCAGGGGCGTCAGCGCTTCGCCCCGAGTCCGGGAATGAATCGGCCCTGCCGCTCATCGAGCGGCTTGCCGCCCTCTGCGATCAATCGGCCTCGCAGGTACGTCGCCTCGATGCGACCTCGGAAGGTCCGGCCCGAATACGGCGACCACCCCGCCTTGGAGATGATCTCGCTGTCTTCGACGACCCATCGGCCGGCGGGGTCGACGAGCACGAAGTCGGCGTCCGCCCCCGGATCGAGCGAGCCCTTGCGTGGCGCCAGGCCATAACGTGCGGCGGGCGCGGCCGAGGTGAGGCGCACCATCTCGGGCAGCGGGAGCTTTCCCGACAGCGCGGCGTCGATCAGGAACGGGAAGGTGGTGTCGAGACCCGGCAACCCGAAGGGCGCCGACCAGATGTCACCGGCGCGCTTCTGCTCCGCCGTCGACGGGGCGTGGTCGGTCGAAAAGTGGTGGAAGGCGCCCTGGCGAACGGCCTCCCACATCGCCTCCCGCTCGTCTTCGCCCCGGATCCGCGCCGGAGGCGTGAACTTGCGGAACGGGCCGTGCTCTTCCACCTCGCGTTCGTCGAGGGCGAAGTACTGGGGGCAGGCCTCGGCGGCGATGTCCGCCCCTCTTTGTCGCATGTAACCCACCAACTCCGCCACCGCAGGCGTGGAGATGTGGGCCAATGTCACCGTGGCGCCAGTGGCGGCGGCGAGAACACCGGCGCCGGCCACCGCAACCTCCTCGGCTTCCCGGGACCTCCACTCGACCAGCACACCCGGATCGAAGCGGCCCTGGTCGCGCAGGGTGCGTTCGGCCACCTCGGTGAGCGACTCGTCCTCGCAGTGGACCAACGCCCGTCCGCCGATGGCGGCCAGGCTTTCGAAGGCGGCGTGGAGCCGGGCCGGATCGAGTCCCGGTACGCCGTGGGTGGTGCAGGTGAACAACTTGAAGAACGCCACGCCCGCTTCCCAGGTGCTCGACATCGTGGGAATGTCCTCGGGCCACAGATGGGCGGCGAGGGCGTAATCGACGTTGGCGCGGTCGGCCAGATAGCTGATCTTCTCGGCCAGGTCGTCGGCCGATCGCACGGGGTGGGCGTGGGTGTGCTCCACGATCGTCGTCGCCCCGCGGGCCGCGGCCGCCCGCGTGCCCGTGGGAAAATCCTCCCGCTCGGTGGGGCCCGGATCCATCAGATGCACATGGGTGTCCACCATCCCCGGGAGGATCAACAGCCCGCTGGCGTCGATTTCTCGGCGGCCTTCGACCGTGTCGGCCACCTCCACGACACGGCCCTCCGCGATCCCCAGATCGGCCCGCCTCTGGCCGGCAGGAGTGACGATCGTTCCGCCTCTGATCGCCAGCTCGGTCATGGCCCCGGATGATACGGTCGGCACCTGTTGTCCCGCAATCGATTGCTGGGTACACTCGCCGCCGGTGGATGGCAGGCGACCCAAAGTGGCGATCCTCGGTACCCGGTTCGCGGATTTCGAACTGGAGCGAGCCATCTTGGGAGACGTCGACCTGCTATCCGGCCCCGGCCGCAGCCCCCAGGAGTTGCTCGAAGTGGCTCAGGGTGCCGACGTGATCCTCGCCGGTGCCGCCCCTCGGTTCGACGCCGACACCCTCCGACGACTGGGGTCCCGGGCGATCGTGCGCCTCGGTGTGGGGGTCGACTCGGTCGACCTCGAGGCCGCCCGGCGCCTGGGGATGTGGGTGGCCTATGTCCCGGACTACGGCACCGAAGCTGTGGCGTTCCACACGCTGACTCTGATCCTCTCCGCCTTGCGTCGCCTGCCCGAAGCCGACCGCCGGATCCGCGCCGGCGAATGGGGGTTCGCCGAACTCCGCCCCCTCCACCTGCCTTCGGCATTGACCGTCGGCATCATCGGTTTCGGTCGAATCGGCCGGAGGGTCGCAGAGCTCCTCGCCGGAGTCGGGTTCGAGGACTTCGTCGTGGCCGACCCGCTCCTTCACGATCAGGGCGCGGTTTCCGCGGGTGTGCGTTTGGCATCGACGAGCGAGGTGTTGGCGGAAGCCGACGTCGTGACGCTCCACGCACCCCCTCCGGGCGACCAACCATTGATCGGGGCGGCAGAGCTCGGTTCGATGAAGGAAGGCTCCGTCCTCGTCAACACCGCTCGCGGGAGCCTCATCGACACACCGGCTCTGATCGATGCCTTGCGGGGCGGGCGCCCCTCACTGGCCGCAATCGACGTCTACGACCCCGAACCACCCGACATCGCGGTCTTCGAGCCCGTCGCCGACCGACTGATCCTCACCCCGCACATGGCCTGGTACACGGAGGAGAGCGAAACCGAGCTCAGGCGGCAGGGCGCAACCGAGGCGCGCCGGATCCTCGACGGCCAAGCGCCATTGCACCCAGTTGTCGTCCCCGAGGAGGCCGCACTCCGATGACGAGTCGCTCCATCTACGACCTGACGTCACCCGATGTCGCCGAGCTCCTCGGCCGGTCGGGCATCGTCGTGATGCCGTTCGGCAGTGTCGAGCAGCACGGGCCCCATCTCCCATGCGGAACCGACACCATGGCCGCCGACCTCGTCGCTTCTGAGGTGGCCGAACGCCTCGACGCTCTCCTGGTGCCCGCCGGTCAATACGGTGTGACTCCGATCCACGCCGGCCACCCTGGCACCATCTCCCTCCGGAGGGATGTCTTCGAGGCGTACATCACCAACCTGTGTGAAGAGTTGGTGGGTCTGGGAGCGAAGACGTTCGTCTTCGTCAACTGGCACGAAGGCAACAACGCCTCTCTCGACGCCGTGGCGACCGACATCCAGGATCGTCACGGCGCCCTCGTCGTCACTGCCCACGCCTGCTATGTCGCCCAACGCGTCTATGCGCCCGAAGGAGGGGAATTGACCCACGGCGGAGGAATCGAGACTCTGGCCGTCCTCGCCTACGACCCCTCCCTCCCTCGCCTGGATCGGGTTGCCGAACCGACCCGCCCCGACGGCGCCGCCGAACTCGACGAGATGCGCCGTTCGAACGAGATCTACGGCTACATCACGGATGTCACCGAGATCGCCGACGACGGGTGGTACGGCAATCCCGGCTGGGCGACCGAAGAAAGGGCAGCCGCCTTCGCCGTCACGGTCGCCGACGAGGTCGCCGCCCGGGTGGACTCGATACTGAAGCTCAGACGGGGCGCCCGGTGACCGTCGTACGCCCGGCCGAAATCACGTATCGGCAACTGCCTGGTCGCCGCAGCGCCGATCCGTTCACCGCCGCCGCCGCCGCCGGCGGCGAATCGGTGGTGCGGCAGGTCACGATCGAGCCGGGCGTCAGACGTACCCCGCATCGTCACCCCCACAGCGAAGAGGTCACCTACGTGGTGTCGGGTCGGGGGAAGCTGTGGCTCGATGGGACCTACCACACCGTCGAGGCCGGAACCTGGGTTCGCGTGCCGGCAGGCGTGCCCCATGCCACGCTGGCCGATCCGGGTGACCAACTGCTACTCGTGTGCTTCTTCCCGTACCCAACGTTCGAAGACAACATCGAGGAGCTCGACACGATCCTCGTGACCCCAGACCAGGAGGAACCAGATGGATGAACCGGTGAGGTTGGCGTCGATCGGTCTCGGCAGGTGGGCCAGAGTGCTGGCGCGCGGTGCCCAGCGGGGATCGGTGATCCAACTAGTGAACTGCTTCTCGCGATCGGAGGAGAAGCGCGCCGCCTTCCAAGCCGAGTTCGGGATTCCTCGAGCCTCTTCCACGCTCGACGAACTGCTCTCTGATCCCGAGGTCGAGGGGGTCCTCGTCACGACCCCCAACGACACCCACAAAGACGTGATCCTCCAGTGCCTCGACGCCGGCAAAGCCGTCTACACCGACAAGCCGATCGCCCACACGATGGAAGACGCCGGCGTGATCGCCCGCGCCGTTGCCGCCTCCGGCCTGCCCTTCGCCGTCGGCCACAGCGCCCGGCGTCTCGGTGGTCACCGGGTCATGAAGCAGTGGATCGACGAGGGCCGGATAGGACAGGTGTCTCTGGCCGAGGCGAACTTCTCGAACGAACGAGGCCTCGAGTTGACCCCCGAGACGTGGCGTTGGTACGCAGACAAGAGCCCGGGCGGCGCCCTCATCCAATTGGGCGTCCACCATGCCGACACGCTCCAGTACATGCTGGGGCCGGTGGCGGCGGTGTCGAGCCATGCCCGGAGGCTCTACACCAAAGCCGAGGTGCCGGACGCCATCATGACGATCCTCGAATTCGAGTCGGGCCCTCTCGGTTACATCGGAACCGGCTGGGCTTCCCCCGGTGTCTACCAGCTGAGGCTGCAGGGGACCGAGGGAAACCTCTTCTACGACCTCGACTTCAACAACTGGGACGAGTCCCATCTGGTCGACGACATGAGCACTCTCGTCTCCCAGGCGTACCGGGAGTCGGTGCGTCCTCCAGTCGAGATCCCGCACACCGACATGTTCCGCGAGCAACTCGAGGAATTCGCCCTCGCCATCCGCGGGCAGGCCGAGATCGAGGTCGGGGCGCTGGAGGCGGTGCGGGCCCTCGCTGTGGTCCATGCCGCCCTCGAGTCGTCCCGCCGCAACGGTCAGGCCGTCGAAGTGGCGCCGATGGTGGAGCTCGCAGGCGCCTCGACGTGATGATGGGGTCGGCATGACGTCGGCGGAGGACGCGCTCACCTTCACGCGCTACTCCGAAGGGATGCGCATCGACTACCAGGTCCCCGTGCCGATGCGCGACGGCGCCGTCCTCCGCGCCGACGTCTTCCGCCCGCCGGAAGAGGGCCGATATCCGGTGATCCTGTCTCACGGCGTCTATGCCAAGGGGTTGCCCTTCAACGGCCCCATCTACCGGATGCAGTGGGAGAAACTCATAGAAAAAGATCCCACGGTCCTCGAAGGCTCGACCAACAAGCACCAGGCCTGGGAGGTGACCGACCCCGAACGGTGGGTCCCCGAGGGTTACGTCGTCGTCCGGGTCGACTCACGCGGCGCCGGATGGTCTCCCGGGGTGTTGTGGCCCCGCAACCCGCAGGAGTACGACGACATCCACGACTCGGTGGAATGGGCCGGGACCCAGGAGTGGAGCAACGGCCGGGTCGGCATCCTGGGAATCTCTTACTACGCGGTGATGGGATGGGCCGCAGCCGCCCGCCGGCCCCCACATCTCGCCGCTCTCATCGCCTGGGAGGGCTTCACCGACCCCTACCGCGACGCCTACTACCACGGCGGCATCCTCAGTGAGTTCACCAAACGGTGGCAGGAGCGCCAGATCGATCCCATCCAATATGGCCAGGGCGATCGCGCCCCAGAGAACCCCAACACCGGCCAGTCGGTCGCCGGGCCCGTCACTCTCCCGGAGGAGGAACTCGCAGCCAACCGGATCGAATCCTTCCCCGAGATCAAGGCGCACCCCCTGTGTGACGAGTGGCACCTGGAGAGAACGATCGACCTGTCCCGCGTCGAGGTGCCGCTGCTCTCGGCGGCAAACTGGGGCGGCCAGGGGATCCACCCGCGCGGCAACTTCAACGGCTTCCTGGAAGCCGCCTCCTCACAGAAGTGGCTGGAAGCCCACGGTGACACCCACTGGACGCACTTCTACTCCGCATATGGCCGGAATCTCCAGAAGCGCTTCTTCGACCACTTCCTCGAGGGAGAGGACAACGGCTGGGACGAGACGCCACATGTCCAACTCAACATCCGCTATCCCGGTGAGAAGTTCGTGTGGAGAGGCGAGGACGAGTGGCCGCTGGCCCGGACGCGCTGGACGGAATTCCACCTGCACCCCGACGGGCTCCTCACGCCCTATCCGGCCCCCGCTGCCGGCGCCTCGACCTATCAGGCGCTGGGTGAGGGGCTCCACTTCACCACACTCCCGTTCGAGGAAGAGACGGAGATCACCGGGCCACTGTCGGCCACCCTGTGGATCTCGTCATCGACGACCGATGCCGATCTGTTCCTGATCGTCCAACTGTTCGACCCTGACGGCAACGAGGTGACGTTCGAGGGCTCTACCGACCCGAACACGCCGATCGCCAACGGGTGGCTGCGGGCCTCCCACCGCGCCCTGGTCCCCGAGAAGTCCCAGCCGTGGCGTCCGTTCCATCCCCACGATCGGGTCGAGCCGCTGGAGCCGGGCCAGATCTACCGCCTCGACATCGAGATCGTCCCCACTTGCATCGTCGTGCCGGTCGGCTACCGGCTCGCTCTCTGGGTGAGAGGCCGTGACTACGAGTACCGCGGGCCGCTGGACGAATACGGCGAGCAGTTCTACTACGCCACCCGGGGCACGGGCGGCATGACCCACACCGATCCCGACAACCGTCCAACGGAGATCTTCGGCGGCGACGTGACGGTTCACGTCGGCCCCGACCACCCATCGCATCTCCTGGTTCCCGTAATCCCTCCCAAGGAGGAGACATGACCCAATCAGCCGACTTCGTCATCGCCGGCGGAGGCCACAACAGCCTGATCACCGCCGCCTACCTCGCCCGAGCCGGGTACGAGGTCATCGTGCTCGACGCCCGCGATGAAGTAGGAGGAGGAGCAGCCACCGAAGAGGTCCTCCTCCCCGGGTTCGGGTTCGACACCTGCTCGACCGGACACACCCTGATCCAGGTCAACCCACTCCTCACCCGCGACGAATTGGGCCTGCTCTCGGAGTACGGGCTGGAGTACGTCTATCCCGACCCGGTCGCCCACGTCGTGTTCCCCGACGGCGAGCACTACACGATGTGGCTCGACCTCGACGAGACGCTCGCGGAGTTGAGTCGCTTCTCCAAGCGGGACGCCGATGCCTACCGGCAGATGCTCGACGAATTCGACGCCGTCAAGGGCATCTACGGGCAGTACCGGTTCACGCCGATCGGCTACGGCCCCTCACTCGACGACGCTCTCGCCAACCACCCGGACGGCACCAAGTGGCGGCGGCGCAATGTGATGTCGGCGTGGGAGATCATCCGCAAGGAGTTCGAGAGCCGCCACGTCCAGGCCTTCATGTCCTGGATGGCGTTCCAGACGTTCCAGCCGCTCGACTCGCCAGGATCCGGATATCTCGCATATTCGATCGTCGGAGGGCGCCAGCAGCGGAGTTGGACCATCCCCATCGGGGGGTCGGGGAGCCTGACGCGGGCGCTGGCGGCTGCGATCGAGGACCAGGGGGGCACGATCGTCACCAAGACGCTGGTGACCGGTCTCATCATCGAAGGTGGCCGCTGCGTAGGTGTGGAAACCGCCGACGGCGAGCAGTATCGAGCCCGCCTGGGCGTCGTCTCCTCGATCCACATCAAGCGCCTCGTCGAGATGGCTCCGTCCGACTCGTGGGGCGAGGGCTTCCTCTACGGAGTGGACACGTTCGACGAAGGCCTGTCGGCGTTCGCCGCCTACTACGCCACCACCGAGGCTCCGCTCTACGAGACGACCAGCCGCGGTCCTGTGCCGGTCGTATCGGCGGGTGCCGCCGCCTGGCCGGAGGACTTCATGGACTTCGCCCGCGGTCTGCGCCGCGGCGCCCTGCATCGTCCCGGAACCTTCCTGCTCTTCGCCACCCCGAGCGTCGTCGACCCGAGCCGGGCACCCGAGGGTCACCACACGCTGAAGATCCTGAGCATGGCCCCCTACGAGGCACCGGAGGAGTTCGGCGACTGGGAAACCGGCAAGGAACTACTCGCCCGTGAGCACCTGGAGGTCCTCCAGAAGGCGGCGCCCAACCTCACCGACGACAAGATCCTCGCCCACAAGGTGAAGAGCCCGGTGGACGTGGAAGCGAGCAACCCGCACATGTGGCGCGGCACTATCCACGGAGGGGATCGAGGACTGGCCTATGGAGGGGCGCAGCGGCCAGTCCCGGGTTGGGCACAACATCGCATGCCCATCGAGGGCCTCTACCAGACCGGGGCGACGACCCACCCGGGCGGGTCCATAACCGGTGGGCCGGGTCGCAACGCCGCGGTCGTGATCCTCGACGATCTGGGCCGCAGCATCGACGAGGTCGTCGCCCATCGGTGACTTCTCAGCGGTTCCGCCGGTCTCGCAATCGATTTCGCAGCTAGGCTCCGTGCCAGGCACAGAGGAGGAAGGGTGACGACCAAAGAACTCGGATTCGCTCCCAACGAAGATCCGTTCGTAGTGGTGCACGGCGGCTTCTATCGCCGTTGGCTCTCCATGATCGAGGACCTCTCCGAGTTGGAGGGGGCCGTCTCCAGACTCGAAGGAACCACCGAGGACAAGTGGGTGCCGGTCTGGCGAGAACTCGGGCAAAACCACGAGACGGAGGGTGACAGATTCGAGGAGGCCGGCGACTTCGCGGCCGCCCGGCGTGCCTACCTCCAGGCCAAGACCTACTACGCCATCGCCCGGTTCCCTGGCGAGATCACCGACCTCAAGCGGGAGGTGAGCGCCGACTGTGCCCGGGCCTATCTCAAGGCCTGCGCCCACCTCGACCCGCCCATGGAAGTGGTCGACTTCGAACATCGGGGAAAGACGATCCGCGCCCACTTCCGCGCCCCGGTCTCCGACACGCCCGTCCCCGCGGTCCTCATCATGTGCGGCGCCGACGTCTTCAAGGAAGACCGAGGCTGGGCCCAGGACATGTGCATGGAGAACGGCCTGGCTTCGCTGGTGATGGACGGTCCGGGCACGGGAGAGAACCCCTTCCCGTGGGCACCCGAGTCGGTGACGGCCTGGGAGGCGGCCATCGACTACTTGGCGTCGCGCCCCGAGGTCGACGCCGACCGGATCGGAGCGTTCGGGATCAGCCGCGGCGGCTACTCGGTCATGCAACTGGCCGGGACCGCTCCCGAGAAGGTGAAGGCGGTGGTGGCGATCGCCGGACACCCCTTTGGATACGTCATGCCCGACGACGAGTTGGAGGAGTTCGTTCGGGTCAGGAACGAGAGGGCCACATGGCGGTTCGGCGGCCCCGACGATCCGCCGTCGTTCCCGTCCACCTCGGTCGAAAAGGAGCGAGAGGACTTCTCCCGTTGGGCGCTCTCCGAGCAGGGGATTCTCGACAACATCACCATGCCGGTGCTGATGATCAACGGCAAGCTGGATCACCTGGCGCCGATCGGCAACATCTACTTCATGCTCGAGACCGGTCCGGCGACGGGGAAGGAGGCGCGCGTCTATCCCGACGCCGGCCACTGCGCGTTCAAGTACTTCGATCATTGGGCGCCCGCCACGTTCCGCTGGTTCGCCGAGAAGCTCCGGGCATGACCGCGCTGCCCGGAACTCGGCTGAGCGCGGGGGCCTACTTCGCCAAATACGAGCAGTGGCTCGACCAGATCGCCCGCAATCACCACGCAAGAAATCCGCGCGAACCGGAGCGGCAGGCCTTCAGGCCCCTTCGTCGTCCGCTGGCCGAGGCGAGGGTTGCTCTCGTCAGCACCGCTGGAGTCCATCTGGACGATCAGCAGCCTTTCCACGTCGAGACCGTTGCCGGGGATCCGACTTTCCGCTTGATCCCCGATGACATCGACGTCACGCGGCTGCGCTTCAGGCACACTCACTACGACACCACTTCCGCCGAACGGGACCCGAACGTGGTGTTCCCCCTGGATCGTCTGCATGAGGCGGTCGCGAGCGGGCGGGTGGGGTCGTCCTCACCCATCCACATCGGCCTCATGGGATTCAATCCCGATCCGGTACCCATCGTCGAGGAGACGGCTCCCGCGGTGGCAGACGTACTGGAGGATGCGCAAGCAGATGTCGTGGCGCTCGTCCCCGGTTGACCGATGTGTCACCGGTCGGTCGGACTGGTCCAGGCGGAGCTAGAGGGGCGGGGGATGTCCACAGTCAGCGTGTGCCTTCGTCCCGAGATCACGCTGGCCATGAAGGCACCGCGTGCCGCGTACGTGCGCTTCCCCTTGGGCAACCCGCTCGGCGAGGCAGGACGTCCCGACCAGCAGTCACGGATTCTCGAGGATCTCTTCTGCCTGCTCGAGGCCGCAGAGGAGCCGACTGTGATCGAACTTCCGTATCGGTGGAGGCGCTGGTTGTGAAGCCTCACGAGGTGATGGCCGCCAGGACTCGAGAACTGGAAGATGCCTTCTACGGGCTTCTCGACGTCTGTGATCGCTACCGACGGGCCGCCGAAGAGCTCCTCGCCGCCGAACGTGAATCCACCGATCCACGTCCACAGTTGATCCACCGCCTGGAGCAACTCCTGACGCGGATCGGGCGCATCATCCAGATCCTCGAGGACGATGCGCTCACGGAGATGCTTCCGATCCTCGATCGCCTCTTTGCTCTCGAGAGAGCGGAGCCGGGGATCGACATCTAGATGGAGTCGAGGAGGCCGAGCCGATCCAGGTCGGCGGCCAGTTCTTCTCGCTCGCGGTCGCTGAGCGGGACGAGGGGCGGTCGGACCGGCCCTTGAGGTAGGCCCATCAGCTCCAGCCATGTCTTGAGCTGGGCGATGGGAATGGCGCCCGAGCCCTGGGCTAGCCAGGGCTGGCGCATCCACTTCTCGAATGCTTCCCGTTCGCCCTCCAGGGAGGCGTGGATCTCCCATGCCTCGTCGAGGCGGCCTTCATCGGCCGCCCGTGTGTAGTCGACGATCGGTTTCCGCTCGGGCGTTTGGAACATCGCCAGCGCGGGTGTCGACATCAGCGCCTGGAACCCGTGGTCGAGATGAAGGCCCAGCCACTGCTCTTCGGCGGCGTCACACACCACGATCCGGTCACCGACCCGGGCGTGTAGGGCTGCCACCTGCTCGGCCGGCTTGGGGTTCTTGATGCCGCACACCGTGTCGAGGTCCGCCAGCTCATCGATCAACTCCGGGCTGATCGAATAGCCCGAATAGGCCGTGTTGAAGAGGAACAGAGGGACCGACGACTCGCCCGCCAGGCGCCGATACCAGTTGCGAACGAGGTCGTCGGAGGGGCGGATCGGGAAGTACGGGTTGAGGGCGATGACGAAGTCGGCCCCGATCTGTTCGGCGTGGCGGCTCAGGGCGGCAGAGTCGGCGTAGACGTGATGCCCGATGTGGGGCATGATCGGCACCCGGCCCGAGGCGGCGTCGACCACGAGCTGATGGACGAGAAAACGCTCTTCAAGAGTCAGCGCCCAGAACTCACCCATGATCCCGCCACAGAAGATCCCGTCGACGCCGAGGCCTTCGATGTAGTACTCGACGGCCGATTTCAGAGCCGGTTCGTCCACGGCTCCATCGGCCGTGAAGGGGGTGGGGATGGCGATCCACAGCCCGGTCACCTTTTCGAAAGCGGCTTGCTTGGCGGGGCTGAGCGTGGTCATCGACTCTCGTCCTTTCCGATGGTCCCCGGCTGCACCGAGCCGTCGGGGAGGAACACCGGGTCGGGTCCGGCGTAGACGCCGGCCGTCTCCGGGAACATCGCCTTGATGATCTTGAAGCGCTGCATGTCGGCAGTGCCTTCTGTGTGGCTGAAGATCGTGGCGTCGCGCAGGAACTTCTCGATTCCCGCCTCGAGCATCACCCCGGCGCCACCGTGCAACTCCATCGCCGCCCGGGCCACGTCGAACACGGCCTCGCTGCAATGGAGCTTCGCCATCAGCGACAGGGCCATGGCATCGTCGGCTCCGGAATCGACGGCCCGTGCCGCCCGATAGGTGATCGCCCGGCAGGTCTCGAGGGTCGTGGCCATGTTGGCCAAACGGGCGGCCACGACCTGGTGCTTGATGATGAGCTTGCCACCATGGAAATGCTCCTGGGCATAACGGGCGGAGGCTTCGAAGGCCGCTTGCATGACACCCAGCGCCCGGGCGGCGTTGAGCACACGACCTTGGAGGAGGTACTGGGAGGCGCCTCCCAAAGCCTCGTTCCAGACCAGAAGATGAGAGGCCGGAACACGGCAGTCCTGGAACACGAGTTCGGCGTTCACGACGAGGCGGTGGCCGATCTTCTCGTTGATCCGCCCGATCGAGAACCCTGGAGCATCGCGACCGACGAGGAAGCTGCTCACGCCCTTGCGCACTCCCGCCGTCGGGTCCGTGTTGGCATAGACGATGAAGGCGCTGGCGGTGCCGCCGTTGCTGACGTAGTGCTTGACTCCGTTGATGACCCACTCGTCACCGTCGCGAACGGCCCGGGTCTGCATGGACGCCTCGGGGGCGTTGTAGGGGAGCACCCGGTCCGACGCTCCCCGGGGCTCCGTCAGGCAGTTGGCCCAGAGGAATCCCGGATCGGAGAGAAAACGGTCGAACCACTCCCGGGCGAGCTCGGGGGAGGCGTGGCGGGCGAACTCCGCCGCCACCTTCCAGTTCTGGACGATCGTCGTGGTGAAACCGGGGTCGCCTCGAGCCAGTTCCTCCACCATCAGGGCCTGGGTGAGGGTGTCGACCTCGATCCCGCCGTACTCCTTGGGAATGCCCAGTGTGCGAAGGCCGATCTCGTCGGCGCGCTGCATCAGCTGGCGCGGCAGCCGTTCGCTGGGTGGGGCGTTCCATTCCTTGTCCCGGTTGGCCGCCAGCCAGGGGAGGATCTCCGACTCCGTGAACTCGCGGCACAGCCGCTGGAAGTCGAGTTGTTCTCGAGTCAGGCCCTCGTACCGCGACAGCACCGGGCCGCAGGATACAGGAAAAACGTTTGTGCAGGCGGCCGCTCAGCGATATTTGACGCCGGTGCCGGTGTTGAAGACCACGGTGCGCTCGGAGTCACCGATCCACCCCTCGGCACGCAGCCTCTCATAGGCCGCCCAGGCGGCGCCTCCTTCCGGACAGGCGTCGATGCCGGTGGATGAGGCCAGGGCACGCGCCGCAAGTGCGATGTCCTCCTCAGGAACTGCTACTGCCGTCCCTCCGGTTTCACGGACAGCGCGCAGGCACAGGAAACCTCCGATGGGGGAAGGAACCCGCAAGCCGTAGGCAGACGTGACCGCTCCTTCCCAGGGCTCCGTGCGCTCGGCGCCCGACTCGAAGGCGCGGACGACCGGGGCGCAGCCCGCCGCCTGCACCGACACCATTCGGGGGCGTCGGCTGTCGATCCAGCCCATCGCCTCCATCTCGTCGAAGGCCTTCCACATGCCGACGAGGCCCGTCCCTCCACCGGTGGGGTAGACGATGACGTCGGGGAGCTGGCGACCGAGCTGCTCCCAGATCTCGAATGCCATGGTCTTCTTTCCCTCGATCCGATACGGCTCTTTGAGGGTGGAGAGGTCGAAGTCGTCGGGCGTTCGGTGGGCTGCCAGCCATTTGCCGGCGTCGGCGATCGTGCCGGCGACGAGCTCCACCGACGCGCCGAAGTGGCGGCACTCCTCGATGAACGCCCGCGGCGTGTCCTCCGGCATCGCAACGAGGACGGGAACGCCCGCGGCCGCCCCGTATGCAGAGAGGGCACCGGCGGCGTTGCCCGCCGAGGGAGCCACCAGCCTGCCGGCGCCCAAGGCGACGGCTGCGGACACCGCCATGCTGATTCCCCGTGCCTTGAACGAGCCGGTTGGGTTGCGGGCCTCGTCCTTGACCCACACCCCGGGACCGGCTTGGAGGAGCGGGGTCCACCCTTCGACCAGCGTCACCGCTTTGGCTCGGTCCACCGCCAGGATCGGGCCATAGCGCCACATCGAGCACACAGACACGTCGATGACCTCGTCGGGGCCACCGACTGCGGCGAGGTCGAGATCCACACGCAGAGGCATGCCGCAGCTCGGGCAAGTGGTCTGCAGACGGTCCGCCGGCCAGGTCTGGCCGCAGTCGAAGCAGGTGAGCTCGGTGATCGAAGGGGATGGAGTCATGGTCACAGGTTGCCAGGTCGGGGGAGGGGTCGATTCCGGCGCGAGAAGGGGTCCGGCGGTCGCCGGACCCCTTCAGTCCGATTTCGGATCAGAGAGCGTCGGGGTCGGGGTTCCGAGGAATCCCGAGGATGTCCTGGGCTTCCCACAGGTACGTGAAGTCCACGTAATCTCGCCACTCGGCGCCCTCGGGCACGTCACCCGTCTGCTTCAGCTCCTCGATGAAGGTGTCCATCGCCTCGACGTCGAAGCCGCCGTCGGGGCTGAACTGGTCGATCTCGACCTGGTACAGCTCCCGGAATTCGTCAGGGATCTCGAAGCCACGCTCGACCATCATGTCGAACGCCTGGTCCTTGTTGGCGGGGTCCATGACGAACTGCCGGCCGCGCAGCTCGGCCACGATGAAGGCGACCGCCGTGTCGTGGTTCTCCTCGAGCCAGGGACCCATGGCGGCGAAGCATTCCTGGGGAGCGGGGAACAACTCCTCGTAGATGAACTTGCCGCCCGCCTCTTCCAGGGCGAAGCGATGCCGAGGGAACACGCTGGCACCCTGCACCGTGTTGGTGATGAGCGCCTGCAGGCGGGCATCCGACCCGCCGGACGTGGGGACGAAGTTCACCTGGCTGGGATCGATACCCATCCGCTCGAGGATCTGACGCTGCACCACCGTATTGCGGCCTTCGAGCTGGCCGCCGGTGATGTTCTTCCCGATCAGATCCTCCGGCTCTTCGATTCCGGCGGCGACGCCCATGATCTGCCACTCGTTGACGCGGTACAGCGAGATGATCTTCAACGGCTCGCCACTTTCGTGCGCCGAGCCGATGATCACGTTGGTGTCGGCATGGGCGAGGTGGAGGCTGCCGCCGATGAGGCCGGGGACGTACTCCTCGGAGAGGACGTACTCGATATCTTCGATGCCCACCTCGTCGAAGTACCCCAGCGCGTCCGCCATGTGGTATCCCCACTGGGCGGCATAGTTGGGGTTGAAGTCGCCGATGCTGATCGACGACAGGTTCGCCGTGATGCCTCCACCGGCGGCGGCGGTGGTGCCCGGGGCGGCGGTCGTCGCCGTCCCGGCCGCGGTGGTCGTCGTAGAGCCTGCGCCGCCACCACAGGCCGCGATGACAGCCCCGGCTAGTCCCATGCCTCCCAGCTGGAGGAACCGGCGTCGGTTCACAACCAACTTGCCGTTTTCCTTCGTCGTCATCCTTCCTCTCCTCTGCTTCCCGGCCCCATGGAAAGGGCTGTCTGCCTTTACCGTCCCAGGCGTGAGATCACAGCCGGTCGAGTCGCCGCCAGGGGGCGACGGTCGCCTCGAGCCAGCGAGTGAACTGAATCAGTGTCAGCGAAACCACCACCAAGAGGAACAACACGGCGTAGAGCAGAGCCGAGTTGAACGTGTCGGCGGCGCGTTGGATGAGATAGCCGAGGCCTTTGGCTCCGCCGAATATCTCGGCGATGATCACGCCGACGAGGCCGCGGCCGATCCCCTGCTGGATCCCGGAGATGATGAACGGAAGGGTGTAGGGGAACACGACCTTCGTGTAGAGCTGGTGCCGCTTGGCCCCGAACACTTTGGCGGCCGCCAACAGCGACTTCTCCGTGGTCTTCACGCCTGCCCAGGCGTTGATCATGATCGGGAACACTGCGGACAGGACGATGATCGTCACCTGCATCGTGCGGGTGAACCCGAGGAAGAGGATGAACAACGGCACCAGGGCGATGCGGGGCATCGAGGAGATCGCCCACACGTACGGGCTGAGGATGGCGTCGATGTACTTGTTGGCACCCATGAGCAGACCGAACGGGATGCCGATGAGGCAGGCGATCCCGACGCCGATCCCCAGGTTGCTCAGGCTGAAGAAGAGGTGGTCACGGATGCTTCCCGACACCACCGCTCCGGGCGGTGCGGAAGTGGTGAGGCCCTCCCACAAGGCGGCGAGCATGTCCGTCGCCCGAGGGAGGAACAAGGGGTTGATGATGTTGAGGCGGGCGATCAACTCCCAGAGGGCGAAAAAGGCCGTCAGGTTGATCGCCGTGACGACCCACGCACCCCAGCGTCGCCACCAAGTGCGGGCGGTGTATTCGACATCCTGGATGCGGTCGGAAGCAGTGGTTTCGGTCGGTTCGGCTTCGGTGCGTTCGGAGACACTCATCGGACAGCCCCTCTCGCCGATTGGATGGCCTCGTCTTTGACGAGGTGCCACACGTGGTCGCGGAGCTCGGCGAACTCCCGCTCTGTCTTGAAGTCGTATTCGAACCGAGGACGGGGCAGGTTGACGTCCACGATTTCTTTGATCCGGCCCGGTCGATAGGAGATGACGACCACGCGGTCGCCGAGGGCGATCGCCTCGTCGATCGAGTGGGTGATGAACACCACGGTCTGGTGGGTCTCGGCGACGAACCGCTCCAGCTCGCCCTGCATCGCCTCCCTGGTCATGGCGTCGATGGCGGCGAACGGCTCGTCGGCGAGGAGGATGTCGGGCTCGGACACGAGCGCCCGGGCGATGCCGACCCTCTGTTTCATCCCGCCCGACAACTCGTAGGGATATGAGTTCTCGAAACCCTTGAGGTCGACGAGTTCCAGGTAGCGATCGACCCGTTCGCGTTGCTCCTCGGGTGAGAGGCCCAGGTCCTGGAGCTCGAATGCCAGCCGGATGTTCTGCTCCACGGTTCGCCACGGCATCAGGGCGTAGTCCTGGAACACCATCGCCCGGTCCGGGCCCGGTCCCTCGACCGGCTTCCCGTTGACTTCGATGGTTCCTTCCCAGGGTTTGACCAGCCCGGAGATGGCGTTGATGAACGTGGTTTTGCCGCAACCGGAAGGCCCGACGAGGACAACGAACTCGCCGCGGCCGACGGTGAGGCTGATGTCGCGGAGGGCCGTCAGGCGTTGTCGTTCCCGGTGGAGCTCGTACCCGACGGTCAGGTTCTGTGCCACGATCACGGGGGTGGCAGGTGGCTCGGCGCCGTTGGGAGTCGACATCGCAGGGATTCCGTCCGGGTCGCTCACTGTATACAGTCCAGCAATCGATTCGACAATCGTTTGTACAGGGACGCTATCAGAGTCGGGCAGAGAGAGTTGGCCAATCCCATGATTTTGTTCCGGGCTCGTCGCTCTTCACTCGACAATAGGTTCCGGCCGTGATCTCTGTCTGGCAGAAGCTCCGCCACCGCTTGGCCGCGCACGAGCGGGTGGTGATAGTGTCGCTCGCCACTGCGCTGGTCATGACCGGCCAAGGGATCCTCGGCCCCGTGCTTCCCGTGTTCGCTCGGCGTTTCGGGGTGAGCGTCGCCGCCGTCGGAGTCGTTGTCGCCGCATTCGGTCTCGCCCGTCTGCTGCTCAACGTGCCGCTCGGATGGCTCTCCGATCGCTGGGGACGTCGGTTTCTGCTCGTCGGCGGTCCGCTGGTGGTGTCGGTGTCGATGGTCTTCTCCGGTCTGGCCGGGAGCATCACCTCGCTCACCGTGTGGCGGTTCGTGGCCGGTGCCGGCTCCTCGATGTACATGACGGGAGCCCTCGTCTACATCGCCGACATATCGACTCCCGCCAACCGGGCCCGGCTCATCGGCTTCAACCAGGGGGCGCTTCTGTTCGGGCAGTCGATCGGTCCCGGGCTCGGCGGGCTCATCGCCGAACAGCTAGGAATCCGGGCGCCGTTCTTCTTCATCGCCGCCCTCACCTTCGTCGCCGGTATCTACGGCTTCTTCCGCCTTCCCGAGACGCGGCCCGACGCCGACGAGGGCCCCGCCTCGGGTCCTCGGACCACGCCGACCTGGCGGCGCCTCCTGATCAGCCGCCTGTTCGTCGCCGCCGCACTGGTCAACTTCGCCGTGTTCTTCACCCGGGCCAGCACCAGGACCACCCTCATGCCACTCTTCGGCGTCGACGTCCTCGGGCTGAGCGTGGGTCAGATCGGTGCCCTGCTGACGGGCATGGCCGTGGTCAACCTCGCCCTGTTGCCGAGTGCGTCGACCCTGGCGGACAGGTTCGGCCGGGTGCGGGTGATCGTGCCGGCGACGCTGGGAATGGCTGTCGCCCTCGCCCTCATGGCGATCGCCCACAGCGTCCCCGGCTTCCTCGTCGGGTCGGGGCTGCTCGCATTGGCCACGTCGATATCAGGACCTGCTCCGGCCGCCCTGGCGGCCGATGCCGTGCCCGCCGAATCCCGCGGGTTCGCCCTGGGCTTGTTCCGCACGGTCGGTGATCTCGGCTTGCTCGTCGGCCCGCCCGCCCTGGGGTTGGTGGCGGACATCGCAGACTTCGGCGGCGCTTTCGGGGCGAACGCCGTGGTCGTGGCGCTCATCACTGCCGTGTTCATCTGGGCCGCCGCCGGCCGGGAACGACGGGCCTCATGAAGCCCCTACCGTTGCGTGGCCCGAGACGGAGTCGCTGACGGTGGCCAATCGGTTCGTGGTCGACATCACCCCGCTGCGGGAGTCGAGTCGCTTTCGACGGCTCTATTTCGGTCACTCGCTTTCGTATCTAGGCCGTGAGCTGACGGTCGTCGCCGTGCCCTACCAGGTCTACGTCCTCACCGGGTCGACGCTGGCGGTGGGCGCGCTCGGGATCGTCCAACTCGTCCCCCTGCTCCTCGTCTCCCTGATCGGCGGGGCGGTGGTCGATGCCGTCGACCGGCGCAAGGTACTGGTGTGGAGCCAACTCGGGCTGGCCGTCACCGCCGCCGGTCTCGCCGTCAATGCCGCCTTGCCCTCTCCGGCCGTGTGGCCGCTCTATGTGCTCACCGGGCTGAACGCGGCGCTCTCCGCCTTCGGAGGGCCGGCGCGCATGGCCGCCTTGCCGACCGTGCTGCCGCGCCGACTGCTCGCTTCGGGGTTCGCCCTCAACCAGACGATATCCGAGGTGGCGTCCGCGGTCGGCCCGGCCCTCGCCGGCTTTTTGATCGCCCGCTTCAGCCTGACCCTGAGCTACTCGCTCGAATCGTTGGCTTTCCTCCTGGGGGCGGTCGCCATGGTGGGAATCGGTCCTCTCCGGCCCGAAGGCGGAGGTCAGGCGGTGAGCCTCTCCTCGATCCTGGAGGGATTGCGTTATCTCAAGGGTGAGAGGCTGATCCAGGCGTGTTTCCTCATCGACATCAACGCCATGGTGTTCGGAATGCCGCGGGCCCTCTTCCCTGCCATCGGGACCGGGCTTTTCGGTGGAGATGCCAGCACGGTCGGGCTGCTCTACGCCGCCCCCGGGGTCGGTGCCTTGGTCGCCGCGGTGACATCGGGCTGGGTGGCGGGTGTGGGCCGGCGGGGGAGGGTGGTCGTCGCCGCGGTCGTCGCCTGGGGGCTTTCCATCGCCTCGTTCGGAATCGTCGGCGCCTTGCCCCTCGCCCTCTTGCTGCTGGCGATCGCCGGGGGTGCCGACGTGGTGTCGGCGGTGTTTCGCAACACGATCCTCCAGCTCACGGTTCCCGACAGGCTGCGTGGACGGCTCTCGGCCGTCCACGGCGCCGTCGTCGGTGGAGGGCCTCACCTCGGTGACGTCGAGTCGGGAACGGTGGCGGCTCTGACCTCGCTGCGGTTCTCTGTCGTCTCCGGCGGCATAGCCTGCGTGCTCGGGGCCTTCGCCATCGCCCGATTCATGCCCGAGTTGTGGAACTACCGGGACGAGGCGGTTGCCGCCGACTAGCCGGTGTATCGAACTACGTGCAGCCCGTGGTTCTTGTCGGTCAGGTAGGCGAACCCGCGTGAGTCGACGAGCACATCCTCGGACTGGGTGACCAGCGCGGTCTTCGGGAGGAGCCCGCGCCGCTCTGCGGGGTCGTCGGGAAGGAACCAGGCGACCTCACGGGGCACGTACGGATCCGAGATGTCGTACAACCGCAACCCGGCGTTGAACCACGTCAGATACACCAGCTGGTCGGACTGGAACAGGTGGGGGTTGCCCTGGTGGTGATGTTGGTTGTGGGGGCCGAACCGCCCGCCGCGAGTGTTGTAGTTGGGATAAGGGGCGTTCGGAGGGGGAACGGGGAGGGGGAACAACGAGATCAGCCGAGGTGAGGCGAGGTCCGACACGTCGACGATCCCGGCGAAGTTGTACGCCTCTTGGCTCAACTCGGCGATCGCCTCCGTGTTGACCACCACCAGTCCTCGGTCGGGGAGGGGGATCGCCGTGTGGACGGCGATCGCGCTCGAGAACGCCTCACCGAAGTCGAGCCGCGACACGAGGCGCGGGTCGGTCCGCTCCGAGATGTCGACGATGACCAGACCGGCCCTGCCGTAAGGCAAGAAGACGGTGTCGCCAACGGGATACGGGGGGCCGTGGAGGGAGTACCTGACGTTCGTCGGTGCCCCACCGGCGGCGAATTGCTCCGGCAGGAACCAACGGGAGACCTCTCGAGGCTGGGTGGGGTCGGCGATGTCGAGGAGCGAGTAGATGTAACCCGCCATCCCTGGCACCTCGGCGGTGACGTGCACGAAACGGCCGCCGTTGTAGAAGTTGCGATGGGTGCCGCCCGCCCCGTATCGGTACGACGAGAGATGGACGGGTCGGTCCGGGTCGGACACGTCCCAGATCTGGATGCCCTCGTCTGTGGCCTGGCTGGGATCGCCGCCCCAAGCGGGCGGCCGGTGCTGCAAACCGTGGATCAAGAGCCCCTCGGCCACCTGTACCTGCCACGTGGCGACGTTCGGGTCGTCAGGTCCGGCTATCTCACCCACCACCTCTGGATTCGCCGGATCCGTGACCTCGATGATCGTCGTGCCGGGCTCCCAGAAGCGGGTGGCGTACAGCAGCCAGCGTTCATCGACGACTTGCAGGGCGAGCTTGAAGCAAGGTCGCCCCTCGAGGTCGTGGTGAGCGACGAGCTCGAAACCCTCGCCCGAGTAGCCGGGTGGGCGTGTCACCGCCGGATCCCGGCGAGGATCATTTCCACGTTGCCGCCGAGGATCGCCTCTCGTTGTTCGTTGCTCAGCCCCGGGATCGTCTCGACGGTCTTCACGGGATCCGGATCACCCATCTCGAAGGGATAGTCGGTGCCCAGGACGACTTGGCCGGCGCCCATCTTCTCCACGAGAAACGCCAAGGCCTGCGAGTCGTGCAGCACCGTGTCGTAATAGAGGCGGCTGGCTAGTTCGACCGGCGACGTCTGGATGTGACGGGCCGTCAGGTGGGGGACCGCCGAGAAGCCACGTTGCATCCGTCCGAGTTGATACGGGATGAAGCCGCCCCCGTGCACGACACAGATCACCAGATCGGGATATCGCTCGAGAACTCCGCTGAACAGCAAGTGGGCGACCGCAATCGAGCTCTCGGCCGGTCTGCCGACCATGTTGTCCAAGAAGTTGCGGCTCAGGTCCACACCAGCGAGGGGGTTGCACGGGTGGATGACGATCAGACAACGCAACGACTCCGCCGCCTCCCAGAACGGGTCCAGGCCGGCCTGGTCGAGATCGGTTTGGTCGACAGTCGTAGCGATCTGGACTCCTGCCATCCCCAGTTCCTCGACGGCGTGGCGCAACTCCTCCGCCGCACGGCGAGGGTCCTGGAGCGGCACGGTGCCGAGCGGGACGAACCGTTCGGGGTGCTTTTCGGCCTCGTCTGCGAGGACCTCGTTGAATGCCCTCGCCCACCGTGCCCCGGCTTCGGCAGGAAGCGAGTAGGCGGTGAGATCGATCCAGCCTGACAACAACTGCACGTCTACTCCGGTGGCGTCCATCGCTCGGAGGCGGGCATCCATGTCGGTCAGGAAATCACGGAAGGGAGCCAGCTTCACCCGACCGGCGAGGACCGCCTGCTCACCCTTCTCCCCGGCGACCACCTCGATGCCGAAGTCGGAGCCTCGCTCACGGAGCAGGTCGAGCACCGCCTGGGGAATGCAATGGGCGTGGACGTCGTAGATCACGCCTTCACCTCCTCGGTCCACGCCGCCTCCGCCATGCGCTTCGAGAGGTCCGGTGTGGGGCGGAGGATGTAGACCCCGCCATTGACCCGGTCGGTCACATAGACGGTGTGGTCGGCGTCCACGAAGACGTCGTTTATCTGGCATGCCACCTGGCCCGGAGGGCACTCTGGGATCCAGTGGGCGATCTCAGTCGGGTTGTCGGGATCTGCGATGTCGAACACACGCAGTCCGGCGTTGAAGTACGTGACGAAGACCACCTCCTGGCTGCGGTAGCTCCCCGGGCGGTTCTCGTGGAGGCAGTGGGCGCCGAACCGCAGCCCTCGATCGCAGAAGTCGCCTTCCGGCACGGGGCAGATCGAGCGGACGAACGGCTGGTTCTCGTCCGAGACGTCGACCACCCGAACCATGTGCCGGGGCCCGTCACAACCGTCCGTGATCGCCTCGTCGGTCACGACCACGAGGTCACGGTCGGGCATGGGCAAACACGTGTGGGTGTGGCCACCCTCCTCCCAGGTCAGTCGGGAGATCGTTCGGGGCTGGGACAGATCGGATATGTCGAGGATCACCATGCCGCTGTCCCAGAAGCCGACGTAGGCCCGGTCGTTGTGGACCATGGCGTGATGGACGATGCGTTCCTCGCTCTCCGGCCAGTCCGGGGTCTCGCCGCCTTCGGTCCACATCCCCGGCCACCACCAGCGCCCCACCTCCTTGGGATCGGTGGGGTCGGAGACGTCGACGATCATCCAGATGCGGCCGGTGTACCCGGGCGGCACCGCCGACACGTAGGCATAGGGGCCACCCTCGTAGACGATGCGATGGACGCCACGGCCGCCGGTGTCGAAGAAGCCGATGCGTTTGGGGTCGAAGCGATCGCTGAGGTCGTAGATGGCGAACCCCACCGGCGCCGGCCCCTCGCTGCGGAACAGTTCGTGGTTCACGAGCAGCAGGCCGTCGGCCACCTGGACCTTGTGGGTGTGCGAACCGGGCGGCGCCTCCCATTGGCGCACGACGCGGGGCGATGTCGAGTCGGATATGTCGAGGATGGAGGTCCCTTTGCCGGAGGGCCCGAAGTGGGCGACGTACAGGGCGTCCTCCAGCGGCATCACCTGCATCCCATCCCCGAAGCCGTTGAGGTCGGAATGTCCGATCAGTTCGAAGCCGTCGACGTCGGCCGGATGCATCACACCTCCTCACGATCCGGGAGACCGCACAAACGTTTGTAGCATGCCGGTTTCGAGCATGCGAGACTACGTGGCGCAACTCCGGGCGAGAGGCGGGCTGAAAGAGCCCGCACTCGTGGCCATCGCGGTTCTCGGTCTCACTTCCTTCGCCTTCTTCCGCGTCGCCTTGCTGCCCGAGTTCGGGGAGGAACTGGGCATGTCCACGTTCCAACTCGGGGCCGTCACGACGATCTTCGCCGCGGGACGTCTCGTCGCCGACCTTCCCGGCGGCCACCTGGCGGACCGCTTCCGGGCATCCGCCATCCTCACCATCTCGGCACTAGCTGTCGCCACCGGGAGCGTCCTGCTGGGCGTCTCGAACGGCTTGTTGTTGCTGTACTCCGCCTCCCTGCTCCTGGGCGTCGCCTCCAGCACCACCAATGCCACCGGAATGACGTACTTCTCGAACGTCACCGGTGCCGAGTTCCGGGGCACCTCGATGGCCATCTTCTCTGCCTCCTTGCTGGGCGGTCAGGCGCTGGGGCCCTCGGCAGCAGGTCTCGTCGCCTCGGTGACGGGATGGCGCAACGCCTTCTTCATCGCCGCCGCATGCGCCGCCCTCCTCGCCGTCGTCCTCCTCGTCTCAGGAGGGCGCAGCCGGGTGGTCGAAAGTCGATCGAATCACGAGAAGAGCGCCGACGAGGGCCAGGGCGTGACTCTGCGGGCGATGCTGATCCTCCAGAGTGTTTCGTTCGGGGTGTTCCTCACTCTGGGGTCGATCCCCCAGACCCTGGTCCCGGTGGTGGGGTCGGACGTGCTCGGCTTGGGTACCGCAACGATCGGCCTGGCCCTGGGGCTCGGCGGCGTCTCGCGGTTCGTCGGCACACTGATCGGCGGACGGCTGTCGGATCGACTCTCCCGCAAGGCCGCCTTGGTCCCGGCTCTCGTCGTCCAGGGTTTGGGCGTGGGCCTCCTGGCTCTCCCTCCGTCGGTGGCCACCTGGCTCGCGGCGATCGTGCTCATGTCGGTGGCGAGCTACGGGGTGTCGGTGGCCGCCACCATCGTCGGCGACCTGGCGGAGCCGGGGCGCGTCGGGCGCCATCTCGGGCGCTTCCGTTTCGTCGGCGACCTCGGCCTGATCGTGGGGCCGATCACCGTCTCGGCGATCTACGAAGCGCTGGGAAGAGAAGCGGCCTTCCTCTTCGTCGCCGCCATCCTGATCACCGTAGGGCTGCTCTGTCTTCGGTTCCTTCCGGAGACGACGCGCGTCGGCTGACCGTCAGCGCACCCGCCATCGGACGACGAGGGCACATAGGGTGACGATCGCCGCCGCCGTCCAGGCGGCGGCCCGTGGCGAGGCGAGGTCGGCGATCGTCCCGTCGACGAATGCGGCGATGGGCCGGGAGCCGAGGAAAGCGATTCCCCACAAGGCCATGATCCGCCCCCGCAGCTCTTCGGGGATGCGGACATGCATGGCGCTGGTCAGCGACGTGACCCCGAACAGGAATCCGATTCCCCCGAGGACGAGCGAGGCGAGGGCGAACCAGGGGGTCGGCGAAGCTCCGAACCCCACCATGCCGGTGCCCAGAAGGAGCAAGCCCGTGACGGCGAGCCGTGTGTGACCGAGACGTGCCCGCACTCGCCCGACGAGAAAGGCTGCCACCATCGCCCCCGCCCCGAAGGACGAGATCATCGCTCCCACCAGTCCCTCGCGGCCCATCGAGCTCTGGTCGACCAAGGCGTCGGCGATCGACGGGCTGAGGGTGAGCACCGGGTCGGCGCCGAAACCCAGGGCCATGACTCCGACCAGCAGGAGAGCGAGGGTCGGGTCGGTGCGGAGATGACGGAACCCGACCCAGATGGAAGCTCGGGGAGCGCGGCTGACCGGGCGAGGTCTCACGAGTGTCAGCCCGAAGATGAGAGGCAGGTACGAGGAGGCGTCGATGGCGAAGGCCCAGCCCGGCCCCCACGCTACGAGCGCCGCGGCGCCGAGGGCCGGCCCGATGGCCCGAGCGAGGTTGAACGTCACGGATGTCAGCGCCACGGCCTGATCGAGGTCGGCGGGCGGCACCAGTGCCGGTACCAGCGCCTGCTGGGCGGGTGTGGCCGTGGCATGGGCCAAACCGATGACGAAGACCGCCGCCAGGACCGGCCACCCGCGCGGAAAACGTTCCAGGCCGATGGTGAGAGTGACCACCGCCAGCGTCGCCGCTGCCACCGCCGCGGTGGACTGGGCGGTCATGAGCAGCTTGCGACGGTCGAATCGATCGGCGGCGGCGCCGGTGAATGGCGCGAGGAGCAGCGACGGCAAGAACTGGGACACCCCCACCATGCCCACCATGAACGTCGACCCGGTCAGGTCGTAGATCACGATCGCCGAGGTCACCTGCTGGAACCAGGTTCCGATGTTCGACGTGAGGTTGCCGACGAAGAACGGCCCGAAGTTTCGGTCACGGATGACGGCGAAAATCGAGCGGGGCGGGGCGGCGGTAGTCAATGGCCGGTACGATACCGCCCCGCCACTGGACAATCGATTGTTCAGGGCCCTGCGAGGAGGAGAGGATGGACTACCTGAGGTTTTCGGAGGAGGAGTTCGAGCGTCGACGCCAGCTGGTGCGCCGAATGATGGATGACAGCGGCCTCGATGCCCTGGTGGTCTTCGGGTGGTCGGCGATGGGCCGGGCAGCACAGGCCGATGTCCATTACTTGTCGGGTTATCTCGGCATGCGTGACAACTACGTGGTGTTCCCCCGTCACGCCGAGCCCGTCCTCTACGCCCAGAGCTACAACCACGTGCCCAACGCTGCCCGGGTCGCTTCGATCGAAACCCGCTGGGGCGGGGTCGACTCGGGAGTCACTGTGGGCGAGCACCTGCGGTCGATCGGAGCGAGGCGGGTGGGTGTGGTCGGGATGATGCCCTACCAGCACTACGACGCGATGAGGCGGACCCATCCGGGATCGGAGTACGTAGATGCCACACGCTCCTTCCGCGTTCTCCGGGTCGGGAAGAGCGACGAGGAGCTCGAGTGGCTGCGGCGCGGCGCCGAGTTCACCGACCGGGCGCTCGAAGCGCTGGAGAGGGAAGTCGCCCCGGGCATGCGCGAGTACGAATTGGCCGAGGTGATCGAACACGCCTATCTGAGGGACGGCGGGCTCACCGGCTTCTACTACCTGACCACGACACCGATGTCGGCGCCCGAGAGTTGCGTTCCCGCCCAGATCCTGTCTGGCAGGATCATCCAAACCGGGGACCTCCTTTCCACCGAGATCAGCATCGCCTACGGGGGATACGCCGGCCAGGGGCTCCGCACGTACACCATCGCCTCGGATCCGACTCCGGAGGTCGCCGACCTGGCGGCTGTCGCCGAGGAGGTGTACCGGAGGGTGGCGGCGGCGATCCGCCCGGGCGCCACCCACGAAGACGTTTGGGATGCCTCCGACATCATCGAGGAGAGCGGATTCACGATCCGCGACGGCCTGGTGCATGGATTCGGCATCGGCCTCCTCCCTCCGTCACTACGGACTCGGGCCGACACCCACCAGGTCGACGAATGGGCCTTCGAGGCCGGCCAGACCGTCGTGATCCAACCCAACGTCATCACCCTCGACGAGAAGCTGGGTGTGCAGATGGGCGACCTGTGTGTCGTGACGGAGGAGGGGGCGCGCTCCCTCCACCGCCTGCCGATCCGGCTGGTGCGGGCCGGCTAGAGCTCGATCAGGCCTTCGACGCGGCCGCCTCCATCGCCTCGGCCAACTCGCCTTGCTGGGCCTGAAGGGTCTTGAGCCAGCGTTGGCCGCCGAACGTGAATCCGATCCAATAGCCCAGTTCGACCAGTTGTTCGTCGTCGAAGTGGGAACGGAGCCGATCCCACAACTCGTCGGTCACCGATTCGGGGTCCCACATGATGGCGTCGGCGTACTCGAGGGCTGATTTCTCCCGGTCCGTGAAGGCGTCGGACTGGCGGTGATTGAGGAGCGTGTCGAGGCGGGAACGGTCCTCCTTCCAGTCCCTGGCGACGCCCTGGTTGGAGCAGTAGGTGCACCCGGCGCTCAGGGCGATGTAGGCCCGCAACATCTCCTTCAGGTCGTAGTCGACTGCGCCGGAGTGGAAGATCCACTCTCGGGTCTTGGTGAATGAGCGCATCACCCCCGGGCTGTGGGCGCGTATCGACTGGATCTCGGGTCCCGGCTTGCCCTTCGCTATGGCCGCTTCGAGCCACCCCCTCATCTCGGCGTCCTCGATCTCGTGAGGCAGCACGTACCGGATCCTCGCCATCCTTCCTCCGTTCGGTGATGGGGAGAGGGTATCGGCCCGGCGGGCCGGAGGGCGGGCGGGTGCCTTGTTAGGCTCGGGCCGATGTCGAAGTCCGGCGAGACCGCCGACCTACCGAAAGCTCGCCGTCCCCCGGGCAGCCCGACGCTGCGGGATGTGGCCCGAGAGGCGGGCGTGCACGTCTCGACCGTGTCGCGCATCCTCAACGGCCAGGCGGCCGCCGGGCGCATAACACCGGAGACGGAGCAACGCATCCGAGAGGTGGCGGAGCGTCTGGGGTACCGTCGCAACGCCCTGGCCCGGGCGCTGCGCACGCGACGCACCCATGTGGTGGGCATGGTCGTCCCCGACGTGTCGAACCTGCACCAGGCCGCCATGACCCGGGCTGTCGCCGACACCCTCGACAGCGACGGCTACTCGCTGCTCCTCGCCAGCACCGGCGACGACCTCGAGAGGGCATCGCGGCAGGTTTCGGCGATGCTGTCCTCCCAGGCGGACGGTCTGCTGTATGGAGTTGCTCGCGAGAAAGACCCGGTCCTGAGCGGGATCGTGGAATCGGGGACGCCCGTTGTCCTCTTCAACCGCGGCGTTCCATCGCTGTCATCGGTGTTGCCCGACGACCGATCCGGGATCCGCCAGGCGGTGGAGCACCTCCTCGAGCTGGGTCACAGGAAAGTCGCCTACGTGGGCGGGCCGGAGGACGTCGCCTCGACCATCAATCGCCGCGCCGCCTTCGACGAAGCACTCGCGGCTGCCGGTCTCGAAGGGAGCCACGCCTACGCCGACCGCTACACGGAGGAGGCCGGTCTGGCGGCGACGACGGAAGTCTTCGAGACCGACCCGGACCTCACGGCCGTCGTCGCCGGCAACGATCGCTTGGCGCTCGGCGCGATAGACGCCATCCGTCTCCGCGGGCTCGACTGCCCGAAGGACGTGTCGGTGGTCGGGTTCAACGACATGCCGTACGCCGATCGGGTCTCACCCGCCCTCACCACCGTCCGGGTGCCATCGGACGAAGTGGGGCACCGCGCCGCCTCCCTTCTGCTGGAGCTGATCAGCGACCAGGGAATGCGGCCCCGCCACATCCTCGTTCAGCCGGAATTGGTGGTGCGGCAGTCTACGGCGGTGCCGCCGGGCTAAGCTGCGCGCACAACCGTTTGTGCGGCGACCCGTCGTGTCCTCGAGCGAGAGAAGGCAGACCATCCGGCCCCATCCTCACTACTCGATCTTCGGCCCTGTCGAGTGCACGTGCTCCGAGCAGGAGGCGGAAGCGCTCGCCGTCGTCGCCGCCTACCGCGCCGCCCGAGTGTCGGAACGCAGCCAGTTTCTCGCCCCCGGATTCGTGCGACATCGCGCCGGCTTCACCCACATCGGTGAGCTGTTCGGTCACACCGCTCCCGGGGGGATGGACGACCGCTCCATCGAGGATCGCCAGAACATCCTCCTGGAGTTGACGGCCAAGGACGACAAGGTCTGGGGCATCTTCCGGGTAGTCGGAACCCACACGGGGTCGATCTACGGCATCCCCGCCACAGGGCGTCACGTCGACGTGATCGAGGTGGGCCTCTGGCGGGTGGACAACGGGCTCATCGCCGAGGCGTGGTACTTCGGGGATGAGTTGGGGATGCTCCGCGCCCTCGGCGTGAACCCTCCCGATCTGGCGGAGAGCTGAGATGGACACCGAACTTCTCCTCGTCGTCGGCGGGGTTGCGCTCGGCTTCTTCGTCAAGGGCGTCACCGGGATGGGCGGTCCCATGCTGGCGACGCCTCTCATCGCTTCGGTCAGTTCGGTCGAGCACGCCGTGGTGGTGGTGTCGTTCGCCAACCTCCTGTCCAACCTGTGGCTGATCTGGGGCAACCGGGACGCCCGGCACGGCCTCAGGTGGCTCCTCGTCCCGATGCTCTCCGCCGGGGTGGTGGGGGCGGTGATCGGCACGTGGCTCCTGACCGAACTGGATGACCGCGTCCTGGCCTGGGTGCTGGCTGCGGTCATCACGTCCTACATCATCCGCTACCTCACCAGGCCTGACTTCAAGTTCGAATCGTCCACCGCGCGGAAGCTGACGGTCCCAGTTGGCCTGGCGGGAGGGGTCCTGACCGGCGGCACCGGTACCGGCGGGCCGCTGTTCGCCACTTTCATGCACGGCCTGCGACTGGAAAGGTCGGCGTTTGCGTTCGTGTCGGGGATGATCTTCGGCATCCTGAGCCCGGTGCAGGTCGGGGTCCTCACGTCACTCGGGGCGTTCACGCCCGAACGTTTCCGACTGGCCCTCTTCGCCATCGTCCCCACGGTGATCGTCATGCCGCTCGGCATGGCAGTGGCCCGGCGGATCCGCCAGCGCACATTCGAGTACGCGGTGCTCGTCTTGTTGGCCTACTCGGCCGTCAACTTGGTGGTGTAGCCGGGGTCGACGTCCCGACGCCGGGACGTGTAGAGGACACACGAGGTGAGGTGGCTGCCACCGAGGTCCTCGAGTTCCACTCGCTCCACGGGCCGCATGCGGATCCGAACCCGCTGGCCCTGCGGTTCCACCGCCTCCGTCGCCGCCGCCATCGGGGGCGGCACGGCTCCCGCGGTGAGGCGCCCCGCCACCTCGGCGGCCGACTCTTCGTCTTCGAACACGAGCGTGGCGTCGAACTCGGAGAGCCGCTCCACGGCGGTGAGCGTGTCGAACAGCCGTGCCTGATCGGTGAGCCACTGCACTGCGTCGTCGACTTCCCACCCGCAGATCGGCGTCGCCACCGGGCAACGGGTGTGGAACCGGCAACCCTGCGGCGGGTTGGCGGGATCGGGCACATTGCCCTCGAGCCCGCGCATCGACTCGCCCGGGGCGGCGTTGATGTCGGGGTTGGCGGCGAGCAGGGCCTCCGTATACGGGTGGAGTGGCCGTTCGAAGATGTCTTCGACGGTGCCCTGTTCCACCACCTCGCCGAGGTACATGACCGCGATCCGGTCGGCCATCAGGCGCACCACACCTAGGTCGTGGCTGATGAACAGATAGGTGAGGCCTCTTTCCCGCTGCAACTCGTGCAAGAGGTTCAAGATCTGGGCCTGGACCGAGACATCGAGGGCACTGGTGGGCTCGTCGAGGACGATGAACTCAGGATCGAGGGCCAGGGCCCGGGCGATCGAGATGCGCTGGCGCTGGCCCCCCGAGAACTGGTGCGGATAGCGGTACAGGTGTTGGCGTCCGAGCCCGACGCTCTCGAGGAGAGCCACCGTCCGCTCCGTCAACTCGTGCCCGGACGCTTCCCGGTACACGCGCAACGGCCGGGCGACGATGTCCTTCACCAGTTGGCGGGGGTTCAGTGAGCTGAAGGCATCCTGGAACACGACCTGGCAGTTCCGCCGGTAGATCCGCCGCTGCTCCGGGCTCATGCGGTCTATGCGGTGGGCTCGGTCGATCCGATCGATGAACGCTTTGTCTTCGGCCGAGAGCTGTTCGGGTGGGGTGTCGAGCAGCGAGTCGAGCCGGGCTCGGTCCTCCGTCGAGAGGCGGAAGTAGATGCCGCCCGCAGTCGGGTCGGTGAGGCCGCTGATGCAGCGGCCGAGGGTCGTCTTGCCGCAGCCGCTCTCGCCGACCAAACCCACGGTCTCGCCGCGGTGGATGTCGAGGGACACCCCGTCCACGGCACGGACGTGGCCGACGACTCGCTGGAGAGCGCCCTCCTTGATGGGGAAGTACTTCTGGACGTTGCGCAGCGTCATGACCGGCGCGCCGGCGCGGGTCGAGTCGGTCACATCTGGCGTCATCGTCGTCATCGCGTTCTGCGCTCGAAGCTCGGCATCGGTCCTTCACCTACGGCCCCGGGCGGAAGGCCGTAGATGTGGCAGGCGACACGGTGGCCGGTTTCGTTGGTCTCGACGAGGGCCGGGTCGATCGTGGCGCACACTTCGGTGGCGAATGGGCAGCGAGTGTGGAAACGGCACGACGGGGGAGGGGAAACCAGTTCAGGGACGGCTCCCTCGATCGCCGTCAATTCACCCCGCTTGTGGGCGGCCGAAGGTACTGCCGCCATCAAGCCCCGTGTGTAGGGGTGGAGCGGATCCCCGAAGATCACCTCTGTGTCGCCGGTTTCGGCGATCCGCCCCGCATACATCACTGCCACGCGGTCGCAGATCTGGCGAACGAGTGAGAGGTCGTGGCTGATGTAGAGGACCGCCGTCTGGTGCGCCTCCTGGAGCTGGCGGATCAACTCGAGGATCTTTGCCTGGATAGTGACGTCGAGAGCGGTGGTCGGTTCATCGGCGATCAGGAGGTCGGGGTTGCAGGCGAGGGCCTGGGCGATCATCACCCGCTGCTTCATCCCCCCGGACAGCTCGTGGGGGTAACTCGCCATGATCTTCTTGGGATTGGGGATCTGGGTTTCGGCGAGGGCGGCGGCGACATGCTCGTCGACGCGTCGCCGCAGCTTCGCTGCCTTCGATCGCAGCGGCGGCAGCTTCAGGAGGAACCGCTCAAGAGCGCGGCTCTGCTGGCGGGCGGCGCGGCGGATGATCCAGGAGCGCTCTTCGTCGAGCCCGTCCAGCAATTCGGCCGAGCGATGTTGATAGAAGACCTCGGCGATTTGCTCGCGGATGGTCAAGGCGGGGTTGAGGGCTTTGCCTGGGTCCTGGAAGATCATCGCGATCCGGTCGCCGCGGACGTCCAGCATCTCGCTGTCGGGGATCTCCAGGAGGTCGATCGGCTCCGCTCCCGTATCGCGGGCCTCCCGCGACCAGAACGAGATCGACCCACCGGCGTAGATCCCCGGAGGGGTCTGGATCAGGCGGAGAAACGACCGGGCCGTGACGCTCTTCCCGGATCCGGTCTCCCCGACGAGACCGAGCACTTCGCGGTCACGGATGTCGAACGAGACACCGTCGACGGCGTGGACCAGGCCGGCCTTGGTCTGGAAGTAGACCCGAAGGTCCTCCACTGCCGCGACACGCGGCGCCGGGTCCAAGGTGACCTGGGGAGGTGTCGGTGCCGAAGCGGTCATCGGCTCTCGGTCCGGGGGTCGAGCACGTCTCGCATGCCGTCGCCCACCAGGTTGAAGCCCAGCGCCCAGAGGAAGACCATGAGCCCGGGGAAGGTCGACGCCCACCACTTGCCGGCGGAGATGCCTGCCTGTCCGTCGGACACCAGGACTCCCCACTCCGCCAGTCCTGCCTCTGACAGGCCGATGAAGCTCAACGTGGCAGCGGTCAGGACGATCCCGCCCATGTCCATCGTCGCCTGCACGATGACCGGCGTGATCGAGTTGGGGAGGACGTCCTTCAGGTAGATCTTCAGCTTCGAGTCCCCGATGACACGGGCGGCGTCGACGTACTCGTTCTGCTTCACGTGGATGATCTGACCCCGGATGATCCGGGCGTACTTCACCCAGAAGACCACCGAAAGAGCGAAGATGATGTTCCCGAACGAAGGGCCCAGGACGGCGGCGATGGCGAGGGCGAAGATGAGCTCGGGGATCGCCAGCAGGATGTCCACGGTCCGCATCAGGATCTCGTCGAGCTTGCCGCCGATGAAGCCCGCCAGGCTCCCCACGATCGTGCCGACCGTGACCGTGATCCCCACCACGATCACGGACAGCTGCAGTGACGTCCGCGCTCCCCACAGCACGCCGTAGAAGACGTCGCCGCCGGTCGAGGTCGTGCCCAACGGATGCCCGGGAGTGCCCGGCGGGGCGTCGCGTGCTCCCCAATCGCGAGGCATCTGATAGGGATCGGGGACGTTGGGCTCGGTGAGCACCGGGGCGAGGATCGCCAGTGACAGCAGCGCCACGATGATCAGGAGGCCCGCCAGCGTCGTCGGGTTGCGGAGGACGCGGCGCGTGATCTCGGCGAACCGGCGCAGGCGGACGATCCACGGGCCTTCTACCCGGATGCGAGTCGTTTCAGGGATCGGGACGTCGACCACCTCAGGCTCCCAGCACCACTCGGCGGTCCAGGTAGGCGTACATGATGTCCACCACCAGGTTGACGGTCAGGAACAACACGCTCGTGAAGAGGACGTAGGCCATGATCGTGGCCTGGTCTCCCCGCAGGACGGCGTCGGCCATCCACCGGCCGAGACCCGGCCAGCGGAAGATGATCTCCACGACAACCGTGCCCTGGAGGAGGAAACCGAAGCCCAGGCCGATGACGGTGACCGTGGGGATGAGGGCGTTGCGTCGGGCGTGACGGCGGAGGACCAGGCGTTCCGGGAGGCCCTTGGCACGGGCGGCATCGACGTAGTCCTCGTTCAGTTCCTCCACGAGGGAGGAGCGCATCATCCGGGCGATGATCGCCGTGGCGCCGAAGCCCAGCGTCACCGAGGGCAGGATCAGGTGATGCAGGGCGTCGAGCAACGCTTTGAAGTTCCCGGCGAGGATGGCGTCGAGCGTGTAGATGTTCGTCGGATGGGGGATGCTCTCGAAGATCGTCGGGTCGGAGCGTCCCGTGGAGAACCAGCCGAGGTTCACCCAGAAGACGATCAAGAGCAAGATGGCGAACCAGAAGATCGGCATGCTGGCGCCGCTGATCGACAAGACCCTGGTCATGTGGTCGGGCCACCGATCGCGTCTGGCCCCCCCAAACGTGCCCAGTCCCACCCCCAAGGTGATGGCGACGATCGCGGCGAAGATCGCCAGTTCGAGAGTGGCGCCGATCCGATCGATCAGCGCCTCGGTGACCGGCTGAGCCGAGACACCCGACCAGCCCATGTCGCCCGTCAGCACACCCCTCGCCCATGCGAAGTATTGGACCGGAAGCGGTTCGTTGAGCCCGTAGCGCTCCTCCAACTGCGCCACCTCTTCGGCGCTCATCTCGTGCTCGAGATAGATGCCGACCGGGTTGCCTCCGACCCGAGAGAGCACGAAGACGATGATCGACGTCCCGACGATGATCAGCGGGAAGATCATCAATCGGCGGATGAGGTACTCCCTTATCTGCATTCAGCTCCCTGCAGAGACGGTAACGGAGTGGGCGGGACGAGGCCCGCCCACTCCTGATCCTCCCGCTACTTGTCGAAGTACTGGAACTTCAAGCTGGGCCGCGGCCACAGCGGGTTCATCTGGAAGTTCTGCACCCAGCTCCGGTGAGCCATCAGCGCCCGCTCGTTGCCGGGAATCAGCCACACCGGATCCTGGTAGAGGATGTGGGCGAGCTCCTGATAGATCTCCACCCGGCGATCCTGGTCCAGCTCCACCGCCGCCTCGTCGACCAGCGACGCGATCCGGTCGGGATCCGCATAGGCGTTGCGGAAGCCGTGGACCGAACCCCACTCCCCGTCGGGGTGGATGTAGGCGTCGAACAGCGCCGCCGGGTCGGCGAACGGGTCGGCGTTCTTGATCCACGCCGCGTACGGGAACGGGTCCTCGGCATGGGCGGCGTCGAACTGGGCCTCGACCACGGCCAGCACCCGGATGTGGAAGTTGGGATTGAGCTCGGCCATGGAGTCCGCCAGGACGAGGCCGGCGATCTCGAAGATGCCGCCCTCTTCGGCCAGCACCGTCATCGTGAAGCCCTCGTCCCAGTACCCGGCCTCGCGGAACGCCTCTTCGGCAGCGGCGAGGTCCCGTTCGAACCGCGGGAGCGAATCGTCGTAGCCGAGCATCCCCTGCGGCAGATAGTGGGGGATGGGCGCACCCAGTCCCGCCATCGCCCCTTCGACGAATGCTTCGTAGTCGAACGCCAGGTTGAAGCCGCGGCGGACATTGACGTCGTGGAAGAAGTCGAGCGGGATCGTGTCCTCGGGCGGCAGCCCTCCCTCGGGGATGTTCATGTTCATCCCCATGTGCACCGGCTCCAGCAGGAAGTCGCCCGAGTAGATCTCGACTCCTTCGGCCCCTTCCAGGTCGGTGATGAACGTCGGATCCGTTTCGATCGAGTCGTAGTCGCCGGCCTGGAGGCCGAGGGCGCGGACATCCGAATCTGCCACCTGGTCGATGCGGACGTCGAGCTTGGCCGGCTCGCCCCAGTAGTCCTCGAACACCTCGAGTTGGATGTTCTCGCCGCGGTTCCATGCGACGAGCCGGTACGGACCGGTCCCGACCATGTTCGAGGACATGAACTGGTTGGGTTGCCCGGCGGTCACGCCGCCGTTCTCTTCGACCGCTTGCTGGCTCACGATGGAGGCGACCGCCGACGTCACCACCGAGCTCAGGAATGCGGCGTTGCGTTCTTCCAGGTGGACGATGAAGTTGTTCCCGTCGACCTCGGTCGATTCGATCTGGTCGGCGAGGAAGCTGGCGTTGCTCTCCGGGAGGTCCATCTCGAGGACCCGGTCCCAGGAGAACTTCACGACGTCCGCGGTCAACTCGCTCCCGTCGTGGAAGACGACGCCTTCGCGAATCGGGAACGTGTAGGTGAGCCCGTCTTCGGAGATCAGTCCGTTTTCGACGGACGGGACCTCCGTCGACAGACCCGGGATCAGCTCGGGGCCGCCCGGTCCGATCTCGACCAGGCGCTCGTACACCTGGAGGATGATCGTTTCACCGGCTTCGCCGGCCGCCACCTGGGCCGGGTCGAGGCTCAAGGGCTCGTCATCGGCGGCATGCACGTACAGGCCCGGATTCTTCACCTCGCCGCCCGAGGTGTCACCCGGGGTGTCGTCGGGTGCGTCCGTGGTCGCCGGTTCTTCGGTGTCGTCGGGGGCGGTGGTCGCCGCCGTGTCGCCCCCCGTGTCGCCGGTGGTGGACGTGGTGCTCCCCGTGCAGGCGGCGATGATCACCACCAGGAGAGTGAACACCCCCCAGAACCCCAGGCTCGATCGTCGATCGGATCGTCCCATCCTCATCCTCCTCTGGGATCGTCAGCAATCGATTGCTGACCGATGTTGCACGATATAGGACCTGTACGCCGGACGCAACAAGTTTGGTTCAGGAGGGTTTCGGGATCCGCTCCAAACCGTGGGGAAGTGTGTGGAGGCTCTGCCAACCACTCCCGGTGACGATCCCCAGTTCACCCACCTGCACGCCGGCCCGTTCGTCGGGTGTGATCACGTTCGGCTGGACGACGAGGGCCATGCCCTCGGCCAGTGTCATGTCGGGGATGGGGCGGTGGGCGCGACTGGCGCTCCCCAGTACGGGCGGCAGGTAGCCGCCCCCGTAGCCGTGGACGAGGTCGTCGTAGATCGTGAAGCCGCGCTCCTCGATGACCGCCGACGCTTCGACCAGGTCCCGGGCGTGGGCCCCGGGTCGGATGGCGCTCGTGATCGTCGTGAACGCCGCCTCTGCCGTGTCGTGCAATTCCACGAAGAGGGGCTCGGGGTCGGCGTCGACGGTGAACGTCCGCAGCACCTGACCGGCGTAACCCCAGTAGTTGGCGCTCACCTCGCAGAACAGGATGTCCCCGGAGCGGATGCGGCGGTCCGAGAGGAACTGGGCCGGGACGCACATCGTCGGGTCCTCCATCGACGTGACCGCGAAGTAGTGGATGTGGTTCGTGGCCCCCTCCGCCAGGTAGGCCGACTCCGCCAGCGCAGCGAGGGCGCGCTCGTCCATGCCCGGCTCGATCCCGGTGGCGACGGCGGTCACGGCAGCATCGGACAGGCGGGCGGCATGGCGCAGGCGTTCGATCTCCTCGTCGGACTTGATCAGCCGCAACGACGTGTACTCGGCGTCGAGTCCCACCACCGAGCGGCCCTCGGCCAGGCCCGCATGGGCTTTCCATCCGAGCGGGCCGATCACTCCCAGCCGTCGATTGTTTCGCTCGACGAGCAGTTGAGCCACCGCTTCGATGGTCGACACCCCACCCCAACGGACGTCGGCGCCCGTGGCGATGCGGCGAGCGTTGGGAAGGTGGTTGTAGTGCTGGACGAGCAGGACGTCCGTCTCGCCGGGGCGGAACAGGAGGGCGGCCTCCTGCGTGACCGGCCACTCCGAGATCCACTGGACCGCGGTGCCGGTCCGGTTGTGCCCGTACAAGAGCAGATCGTCGACGCCGGCTCGCTCCATCACTTCGGCTAGGGCTCGCCGGCGACGGTCCAACTCGGTGGGAGAGAAGCGGGGAAAATCACCTGTGGGCGCGCTCATAGGACTCCGAAATCGCCTTGCACGAACGATCGTGCAAACATAGCCCGCCGCATGGCACCCTCGCCGAACAACTCGGGTAGTACCCGCCCATCGAGTCTGTGGTCGTTGCTCCTCGTCGGGGTGCTCGCCGGTCTGTTCAGCGGTGTGCTGGGCGTCGGCGGCGGGATTGTCATGGTGCCGCTGATGGTCGGCATGCTGCGCTTCGATCAGCACCGGGCCCACGCCACCTCCCTGGCCGCCATCGTGCTCATCGCGATCTCCGGCGTCGGGCGGTTCGCCTTCGACGGCGAAGTCGATTGGGCGGTGGGTCTGGCGTTGGGGGTCGGCGGGGTAGTGGGCTCGACTCTCGGCGCCCACTGGATGAACCGGCTCTCGCCCACTGCTCTCCGAGCCGTTTTCGGAGCGATCATCGTGCTGGCCGGTGTCCGCATGATCTTCTCGGGCGACCCCGGCCTGGGGCAGCAACCGGATCCGGTCGTCGGCGCGATCATCGGCGTGTTGATCGGGCTCGTCGCAGGCGTCGCTTCGGGTCTAGCCGGGATCGGCGGTGGCGTGGTCATGGTCCCGGCGATGGTCTTCCTCCTCGGCCTGCCTCAGCACGCCGCCGAAGGGACTTCGCTCCTCGCCATCCTCTTCACCTCGGTCGCAGGCACTCGCGTCAACTTGAAGAACGAGCGGGTCGATCTGAAGGAGGCGGCGATCATCGGCGCGGCCGGCATCCTCTCTGCCCAACTAGGCGCGGCGATCGCATTGGCGATGTCGGCTCCGAGGCTGTCCCAGCTCTTCGGGGCGTTCGTGATCCTGGTCGGGATTCGTATGCTCGCTTCGGTGTACCGGGCGCGCCGCACTTCGGGGAGTTGAGATGCGGCTGGTCACTTTCCGGCTGGGAGGCGAGAGTCGAGTCGGTGTCGTCGTCGGCGACGAAGTGGCCGACATCGGCGCCGTCGATCCGCGGATCGCCGAAATGGTGGACCTGATCGCCGCCGGCTCGGACCGACTGGCCGAGCTGGCGGCGTCCGCAGCGCCGGTGGCGAGCCTCGACGACGTCCAACTCCTCGCTCCTGTCCGGCCCAAGAAGAACGTCTTCGCCGTGGGCCGCAACTACCTGGAGCACGTGCGGGAGGTGCCCGGGCCCGACTCGGCCACCCGGCCCCCTCCCGAGAACCCGATCATCTTCACGAAGCCTCCCACCTCGATCATCGGCCCGGGTGAGGCGATCGTCACGGCCAACGACCCGTCCGGGACGACCGACTACGAGGGTGAGCTCGCCGTGGTGATCGGCAGGCCCGGGAAGCGGATTCCGGCACCGCAGGCGTGGGACCACGTCTTCGGGTACACGATCCTCAACGACGTCACCGCCCGGGCGCTCCAGAGGAAGCACGTTCAGTGGGTGATCGGGAAGGGCCCGGACACGTTCTGTCCGATGGGGCCGTGGATCGTCACCGTCGACGCGTTGCCCGACGTCACCCGATCCGAGGTGCGGACGGAGGTCAACGGAGAGTTGCGCCAGAGGGGAAGCGTCGCCGACCTGATCTTCGACATTCCCACCCTGATCGCCACCCTGTCGCGAGTGATGACGCTCGAGCCGGGTGACGTGATTGCCACCGGCACACCTTCGGGGGTGGGCGCCGGGTTCGACCCGCCCCGCTACTTGTGGCCCGGTGACGTGGTGTCCGTGTCGGTCGACGGCATCGGGACCCTGACCAATCCCGTGATCTGAGAGGAGGGCGGCGTGGACTATTTCCATCTCGTCGAAGAGCAGGAGTTCGACCCCGAGCGGCATGTCGAGAAGATCCTCGCCGCTCATCCCGACGGCGATGTTTCGGTCGCCTGCTGGGAACCCGGCCAGGTCAGCCCCGACCACGCCCACCCGGAGGCGACCGAGATCTATTTCTGCTTCAGCGGTGGCGGCACGATGCGCACCGACGACACCGAGGTAGCGGTGACGCCGGGTTCGTTCGTAGTGCATCCCCGCGGTGAGTTCCACCAGTACGTGAACGGCGACCAGCGCACACTCCTGTTCCGGGTCCGGTACGGAGACGACATGCGCATGGTCGAGAGATAGGAGGAGGGCTCGTGGGACGTTTTGCGGTCAAGACCGCCACCCATCACATCACGTGGGAGAAGATGCTCGAGCTGTGGACGGCCGCCGACCGGTTCGAGGTCTTCGAGTCGGCCTGGAACTTCGACCATTTCTATCCGATCCGCGGCGACACCAACGGTCCCTGCCTCGAGGCGTGGGTGACGTTGTCGGCGCTCGCCCAGGCCACGGAGCGGATCCGGGTGGGGACGATGGTCAACGGGATGCACTTCCGGCACCCGGCGGTCACCGCTTCGATGGCCGCATCACTCGACATCGTCTCCGGGGGCAGGCTCGAGCTCGGGCTGGGGGCCGGCTGGTACGAGCTCGAGGCGGACGCCTACGGAATCGATCTCGGCACCGTCGACGAGCGGATGACCCGCTTCGAGGAGGGCACCGAGGTGATCCATCGGCTGCTCACCCAGGAGCACACGGACTTCGAGGGCCGGTTCTTCCGGCTCACCAATGCCCGCAACGAACCGAAACCCGTGCAGTCTCCGCGTCCGCCGATCGTGATCGGCGGGAGAGGGGAGAAGCGCACGCTGCGCGTGGTGGCTCAGTACGCCTCGATGTGGGACGCGCTGTTCGTGGAAGAGGAGAAAGACGAGTGGCTCCGATTGCGGGAGGTGATGTGGCGCCATTGTGAAGACGTCGGACGTGACCCGTCGGAGGTGAGCTGCTCGAGCCACCTCAGCCTCCCCGCCGATCCGGATCCCGCCGAGGTCGCCGACCGGGCGGCGAGGATGTTCGAAGCGGGCATCGACGTGGTGATCTTGAGTCTGTCTCCCGCCCACACGGCGGACACCGTGGCGCGGCTGGCGGAAGGACTGGCTGGGCTGAAGTGAACCCCGGGGTCGTCTGGGCCCTGGTGGCGGCGACCGGATTCGCCTTCCTCCAGGTCTCCAATCGCAAGTCGAATCAGCAGATCGGTGCCTACCGCACCGCCTTCGGCCTTCTCGCTGCCGTCGAGGTCCTTCTCCTGCTGCGGGCCGCGGTGCTCGGTGAACTGGGCCTGATCTTCACCGCTCCCGTCGGCGCCGTCGCCTTGTTCGCGACCGCCACGTTCTTCCACTTCGTCGGCGGTTGGACGCTGCTCGCGCTCAGCCAGCAGCGGATCGGCGTCGCCCGCACCGGGGCGCTGGTCTCCGCCGCGCCCCTGCTCGGAACGCTCCTCGCTGCGGTGTTCCTCGACGAGCCCCTCACATGGACGATCCTCGTGGGGGTGGTGCTCGCCACCGTCGGTGTGGCCCTCATCTCACTCAGCGGAGGCGCGGCGTCGGGTGAAGGGTGGCGCAACCCGTGGCTGGCGCTGACCGTGGCCACCATCTGGGGCGCCTCGCCGATCCTGCTCCGGATGGGGCTGGAGAGATTCGAACATCCCGTTCTCGGCCTCACGATCGGGCTGGGGTTGTCGGTGCCACTCCACGGGCTGCTGCTCGCCGCGTTCGGCATGTGGCGGGAAAAGCGCCCGCCGTGGTCCGCCGTGCGATGGGTGCTCTTCGGCGGTGTCGCCGGCGCCATCGCCGTGGCGGCCCAGTGGATCTCCTTCGACCTGACGACGATCGCCATCGCCATCACCGTCCAGCAGTTGGCGGCGCCGATGGTCATCGCCCTCGTCCCGCTCATGTTCAAGGAGCCGTTCGAGCGGATGAACCTCCAGTTCTTCGTCGGCACGGCGGCGATGCTCGCCGGCTCGGCTCTAGTCGTCCTCACATGACCGCGGGACTCAGGTCTGGTCCGGCGGCGGGACCACCGGTAGCAGGAGAGAGGCCGGGTCGTCGGGGCCTATGTGGATCGTGGTGCGCCCGCCGAAGATCTCCGGCGGTCGATTGTTCGGGTCGTCGTGCAGGAAAGGGCCCACGCCGGTGAACCGGTTCTTGAACGTAGAGATGTCCACGCCGGAGTCGTCTTCGTCCTCGTACTCGTAGTCACGCCCACGCACCGTCAGGGTGAGGCGGTAGCCGGGCGGGATCACGATCGACGTCGGCCAGATCTCGATGTCCAGCCGGTAGGGATGGCCGGGCTCGAGAGGCTCGGAACGTGTGTGGGGGTGCCACGGCCGCCAGGGCAACGAACGCTCCTCGTCCAGTTCGCGGTGGGAAGCCCGGAGCCAGCCATGGGCGATCGGCGAGTGGGGATCGAGCGCTCCTTGGAACACGACCTCCTTGCCTTCGGGGTCGACGAGGCCGACGACCACGAAGACGTCGGCGTCCGTCGTGGACGACGAGACGGTGATGCCGAGCGAGGACGGACCGGTCACCTCGGTTTCTTCGGTGAACGGGTCCGTCGTGAAGACCACTCCGTCGCCGAGGGCGTCGAATTCGACCGTCGCTGCCTCCGTGGGTGGCTCAGTCGACAGCCGTCCGTCGCCGTGCAGGTACATCCGTGTCCAGCGGGTGCGGGGGATCGGCCAGTCGTCCTCCGTACGGTCGACGAATCCGTCCACCCGCCGAACCCGCAGCATGACACGGGGCCTGCGGTCCCAGCCGTTGTCCTCACCCTTGAGGAAGTGGTCGAAGAACTCCACCTGGAGACGGCGGCCGTAATCGGTGTAGAAGTGTGTCCAGTGCTCCTCGCCGTGGACTTCCAGCCACTTCTGGGCGGAGGAGGCGCGCATGAAACCTTCGAAGTTGCCGCGGGCGTGGAGGCCATGCCCTCCCCAGTTGGCGGCCGACAGCAGAGGCACGGTGATGTCCTCTAGTCGGGCAGACCGCTCCCGGTGGTATTCGTCGTCGAAGGGATGGGCGGCGATCTCGCCCCCGAAGTCGACGCGGTTCTCGGCCAGCGTCTCCTCGTCGAGTGTCTCGTCGCCGCAGACGTTGAGGCCGGTCGCCACGTGGCGGGGGCCGTTGTCCCCGAGGCCGTACTGGACCGTCTTCACCTGCATGTCGTACCAGTTGGGGAAGAAGGTCGACAGGATGCCGCCGTGGTAGGTCATGTCCCGGTAGAAGTCGGCTGCCCCCTCCCACGGGCAGATGGCGGCCAGGTGTGGTGGGTTCAGTGCCGCGACCTGCCATTGGTTGATGGCGTAATACGAGATCCCGGCGAGCCCCACCTTGCCCGTTGACCACGGCTGCACCCCCGCCCATTCGATGCATTCGTACAGGTCCTGTGTCTCCCGGGCCGAGAAGTGGTCGATCACCCCCGGTGAGCGGCCTGCTCCCCGTGAGTCGACACGCACGCAGACGTAACCCTCGGGAACCCACTTCTCGGGGTCGACCACCTCCCACGCCTGGTACTGGTTGGTCGACCCTTCGGCGACCTCCGGATAGGCCGACACGAGGCGCCGCCACTGATCCGGGTACCCGGTCTGGAAGGACAGTCCCTTGGCGTACGGCCCGTAGCTGAGGAGGACGGGATGCTTCTCGTCGTCATCGGGTCGGAAGACATCCGCCTTCAATTCCACCCCGTCGTCCATCGGGATGGAGACGTCCCAGTCGATGCGCATGCCGTCACGGACTTCGCTGAAGCCCACCGTTCCTCCAATGCTGCTGAGCCAGAAGCGGATCATACATATTGCACGATTCACCTGCTCGGTGGCGTTGCGAGCGGACCTTCGCCGCCTCCTTCGGGACCTCTGGACACTCCCGCCCTCCCCCTCGGCGCCTGACACTGACATCGATGACGCGAATGCGTTGGGCTCTCGCCGTAGTGCTCGTGGTTCTCGCCGGCCTGCTGATGCCCGCCACTGCCTTCGCCGGTGAGGAGTCCGTGACGATCGAGGTGTTCTGGGCGGAGGGATGCCCGTATTGCGCCGCCGAGTTCGAGTTCCTCGCCGATCTATCCGCTCGCTACCCCGAGATCCGGATCGTCGACTACGAGGTGAGCCGGTCCCCGGCCAACGCAGCCCTGTTCGAGGAGACGATGGCCGTCCGTGGAATGGAGGCGGTCGCCATCCCCACCACGCTCGTCGGCGAGCAGGTCTGGGTCGGTTTCGACGCTTCGGTCGCCGAGGAGATCGAGGCCGTGGTGGCGGAGGCATCGGCATCCGCACCCGAGCCGATCGCCGAGACGGAGGCCGGGGAGATCGTCGATCTCCCGTTCCTCGGTCCCGTGGATGTCGGCTCAGCCTCCCTGGTCGTCGCCACCTTGGTGATCGGCCTCGTCGACGGCGTCAACCCGTGTTCGCTGTGGGTGCTGTCGGTGCTCCTCGCCCTCGTCCTCCGCACCGGCTCCCGGCGCCGCGTCCTGGCGATCGGGGGGACATTCCTCGCCGTCACCGCCGCCCTGTACGGCCTCTACATCGCCGGGATGTATGGGGCGCTGTCGTTCCTCGCCCACCAGCAATGGGTGCGGTTGGCGATGGCGGTGGTGGCGCTCGCCTTCGGGTTGGTCAACTTGAAGGACTTCTTCGCCTTCCGCCGTGGCATCTCGCTCACGATCCCCGAGAGCCGTAAGCCGAAGCTGTATCGGCGGATGCGAAAGGTCGCCGTCGAGAACGAGGCCCTTCTTCCCGCCCTCGGCGGCACCGCCGCCTTGGCGGTCGGGGTGTCGGTGCTCGAGACTCCGTGCACGGCCGGGTACCCGCTCTTGTGGGCCGATCTCCTCGCCTACCACGGGGTGGGCATGCCGGGCGCGGTCGCCCTCTTCAGCCTGTACATGGCTGTTTTCCTGCTCGACGAGCTCGTCGTGTTCGCGGTCGCCACGTTCGCCATGCGCGCTTTCAAGCTCGAGGAGAAGGCGGGCCGGACCCTCAAGCTGATCGCCGGCCTCGTGATGGTGGCGCTCGCCGGCGCCCTGGTCTTCGCCCCGGAGGCGATGAACACGGTGAGGGGAGCGGCGGCGGTCTTCGGGGTGGCCCTGGCTGCGGCGGTGGTGATCCTCGTCGTGGACCGGATCAGGTCGCCGAGGCGGCAACCCGCCGCCCGTTGAGAAGGCCTCAGCCGACCGCCTTCTGCATCAGTTCCCACAGGTTGCGGACGTGCTCGATCGTCGTTGTCGGCGCCCCGATTGCCACCCGGATCGTGTAGGCGCCGTCGAGGACGGTGTGGGTGACGTAGGCCTCGCCGGAGGCATTGACCTCCTCCACGATCCTCTTGTTGATCGCGTCTCCGCCCTTGTGGCGCAGGCACACGAGGCTGAAGGGATGGGGAGCGGCTATCTCGAAGTCAGGGTGCGCCTCCACCCAGGAGGCCAGCTCCTGGGCGAGCTCGATCCCGCGGCGGACGTGGGCCCGGATCCCCTCCACGCCGAACGAGCGGATCACGAACCACAACTTCAGTGCCCGGAAGCGGCGCCCGAGGGAGATCTGCCAGTCCCGGTAGTCGATCACCGCTCCCGACTCCGTCGCCCTGTTCCGCAGATACTCGGGCTGGATCGACAGCGTGTTGATCAGGTGGGCCCGGTCGGCGACGTAGAAGGCCGAGCAGTCGAAGTTCGTGAGCATCCATTTGTGCGGGTTGAACACGTACGAGTCCGCCCGGTCCAGCCCGTCGAGGATCCACCGCATCTCGGGCAGCACGGCTGCCGTCCCGGCGTAGGCCGCGTCCACGTGGAGCCACAGGCCGTGGTTCGTCGCCACTTCCGCCACCTCGGCGATGGGATCGATGGCCGTCGACGAGGTGGTGCCGATCGTGGCCACCACGGCCGCCGGGGTCAGCCCCTCCGCCTTGTCGGCGATGATCGCCTCTTCCAACGCATCGGGATCCATCGACTGGTCGTGACGGACGGCAACGTGGCGAAGGCGCTCGGCTCCATAGCCGGCGATGCGGACCGCCTTGTCGATCGACGAGTGGCCGTGGACGGACGTGTAGACCGTGAGGTCACCGCCGGCGCCGTGTCGGTTGGCCTGGCCATGGGTGGCCCGTTCGCGGGCGGCGAGGAGAGCGACGAGGGTCGCCGACGAAGCCGAGTCCTGGATGACTCCGCCTCCCGTGGACTCGGAGGAGAAGCGCTCGGGAAGCCCGCATATCTCCGCCAGCCAGTCGAGCACATGTGTCTCGAGTTCGGTGGCTGCCGGTGACGTCGCCCACAGCATTCCCTGGACACCCAGGCCCGACGACAGGAGGTCGCCGAGCACGGCTGGGCCCGAGGAGTTGGCGGGGAAGTAGGCGAAAAAACCCGGGGATTGCCAGTGCGTGATGCCGGGCAAGATGACTTCGTTCAGGTCCTCGAGGATGGATTCCCATGACTCACCGGTCTCCGGCGGCGACGAAGGCAGCCTGCGCCGGATCTCTCCCGGCTCCACTCTGGAGAGGACTGGGAGCTCGCCGACCGTCTTCATGTAGTCGGCGATCCAGTCGATCATCTCATGGCCAGCCCGGCGGAACTCTTCGGGGGTCATGCAGGAAGCCTACCGGGATGGCGTATCCGTCCGATCGGGTAGGATTTCCCCCGGCCGCAGGCGCTGGCGACCGTCGTAGTCACTCGGGCGAAGGAGAGGGGTGAGTCGCTTTTCCCTGTCGGAAAGTCGCACGCGGTGGGCACTCTTCGTGCTCGCCATAGCTCTCTTTGGGGTGTTGGGGTGGTTCGCCGCCTCGGCTTTCCGCGCCTGGAGCGGCCTCGGGCGGGTGGACCTCGACCGGATGACGACCGTGGCCGCCGAGGAGCCCGACGAAGAGCCGAGCCCGGACGACACGGCCGTGCCAGAATTCCGGCTACCGCCCATTCCGTCGGCCAAGGACGGCATCGACACCTTCCTGATGGTGGGCACCGACTCCCGGGACCACCTCGAGGACCTCGAAGGGTTCGGTGACTTCGAAGGCGCCCGCGCCGACGTGCTGCTCCTCTTGATCCGGCCACGGAACGATCAGGAGAAGGCCGCCATCGTCTCGCTGCCCCGGGACCTGTGGGTGTCGACTCCCTGCGGCCAGATGAGGATCAACGACACCCTCCAGGGCTGCGACGACATGAACGGCGAGTCGACCCTGCTCGCCACTGTCGAGTCGCTCACCGGCCTCGGCGTGGACCACGTGGCGATCGTCGACATGGCCGGGTTCCAGGAGGTCGTGGACCGCCTCGGCGGCTACGAGATCTGCGTCGAGCATCCGGTGCGCGACCGGAAGGCCAAGCTCGACCTTCCGGCCGGCTGCCACCTCGCCGACGGAGCCGACACGCTCGCCTGGCTGCGCAGCCGCAACACCCAGGAGCAGTTGGAGGACGGCCGCTGGGTGCGCATGGACGGAGTCAACGACCTGACCCGCAACGAGCGCCAGCGAAAGTTCCTGATGGACATGCTCGGCCGCCTCGGCAATTTCCAGGATCCGCAGGAGGCGCTCGAAACCGCCCAGGCGATCGCTCCGTTCGTCACCGTCGACAGGGAGCTCGGCCTGACACAGGCCGTGTCTTTGGCGTGGTCGATGCGGGGCCTCGACGACGACCTCACCGAGATCGACATCCCGGTGGAGGACTACCAGACGGAGGCCGGCGCCCAGGTGCTCATCGCCTCGGTGGACATCGAGTCGATCATCGCCGACGTGATCGCAGTGGAGACCGTGGGCCAGGCGGAGCGCCACCCTGCCGGCTGAGCCAGCGCCAGGTACAAAACGTTATTCTCCGCTCCGAGGCGCACTCCAAGGAGAGAGATGAACATCGTCGTCGGCTATATCAACACTCCCGAAGGGGAAGCCGCGGTCGAACACGGCCTCCGAGAGGCCCGGCTGCGCGGGGGAAAGCTGGTGGTCGTGCACTCCATGCTCGGCGGGGACCACGAGGACATCGAGGAGTACCGGGAGAGCGCCGAAGCGATGGAGCGGATCCGCCAGCGCCTGCACGACGAGGGCGTCGACCACTGCACTCACGAGTTCGTGCGCGGGCAGCGCCCCGTCGAAGACTTGCTCGAGGCGGTCGAGAGCCACGACGCCGGGATGATCGTGATCGGCATCCGGTCCCGTTCGACGACCGGCAAACTCCTCCTGGGATCCAACGCCCTGGAGATCCTCCACGACTCCAAGGTGCCCGTCTTGTGTGTCAAGGCTGACGGGGCATCGGACTGAACCGACGGCTCAGCGCCAGCCCGCCGATCCCTGCCAGGAGCACGCTCGCCAGCATCACCAGGTAGACGATCCCGCCCACCGAGCCCCACGCGAAGTCGCCAGGGAAGCGGGCGAGCGCCCAGACCTGCATGATGCCCAGGGCCGTGTAGGCCCACACCGCCGGCCGGAGCCGCACGAGGCAATTCTCACCCAGCGCGTGGAAAGCTGCGAGGCCGAAGCTCACCAACCAGGCGCCGATCGCCCGGCCCGTCAAGGCGGTCAACTCCCACGGCCACCAACTGGCGCTCTCGGGGGCGGCGAGGAGGACGATTCCGGATGCGGCGAACACGACACCCTGGGTGCCGACCAGCACCCGCAGGCCCACCGGCAAGGGACGCTCTCGATGCGGGTCACCGCCGGGTTGGCGGGCTTGGAGCCACCAGACCACAGCCATCACCACCGGCACCGTGGCGTAGATCGCGATCCATGCCCAGGTCACGGCCCGGGTGCCGACCTCGAAATCCGAGCCCAGGTGGAAGCGGTCGATGTGGAGCATCGTGACACCGAAGGTCAGGATCGTGAACAGGAACACGGTCGGCACCGATATGCGGGCGAAAGCCCAGAGGCGCTGACGCGCCGCCGAGAACTCGAAGAACGCGCTCGCCCAGTACGAGCCGCCGAGGAAGGCGGCGGTGAGCGGCGGGTCGATCGTCCAGGCGAAGAATCGCTCCGTCCGCTCCGAGAAGACGAACAGTTGGATGCCGGCCAGTGCCACCAGCACGCCCGCCACGATCAGGAGTCGGCGCATCGCCGGGGTCACGACGCGGAGGTCCCGGGTTGTGGTTTCGGTGGTCATGGATACACCTCGAGGGGTTTCCAGCCAAGCTCCGCCCCCTCGTCTCATCGACGCTGCGGCGCCACCCCCGGGAGACAGGCCGATGCTAGGTGCGGACGATGATCTCCGGCGGGTGAATTGCGCGCCGCTCGGGTAGTGGGCCTTCCCATTTCTCGACCCGCACCAGGCAGGTCATCGCCGCCGGCCCCTGAGCTAGACCCGATGTTCCACGGTCGTATGTGAGCACGTTGGGGTTACCGGCGGTGTCGAGGGAGTCGGGGTCGGACGGGTCGACGGGATCGAACCACGCCCCGGTCGCCAATTCCACCACCCCGCGCATCACGCCGTCGTCGATCCGCACGCCCGCCAGCGTGGCGCCCCGGTCGTTCCACACCTTGACTACGTCGCCGTCGGTCAGCCCCCGGACGGCAGCGTCATCGGGGTTGATCCGAAGCGGCTCCCGCCCGCCGATCTTGTTGCTTTCGCTGGTGCGGCCGTGGTCGAACTGGGAGTGGAGCCGGGTCCGCGGCTGATTGGAGATCAGGTGGAGCTGGTCGGGAGCAGCGTTGCCCAGCCACTCCGCTGGCTCCAGCCAGGCAGGATGCGGTGGGCATCCTTCCGGCTCAGCTCGGGCGATGTCCTCCGACCACAGCTCGATCCGGCCCGACGGGGTAGGCAGCGGGTGCTCCTCCGGCGCGGCGCGGAAGTCGGCGAACAGCACCTTCTCTGCCTCCGGCGTAGGGGGCTGGCGGTGGACCCCCTTCTCCCAGAACTCCTCGAACGGGGGAGCGGCCGGGTCGCGCTGGCGGATCCTCTCGTACAGCCAGCGGATCCACTCCTCCTCGTTGCGGCCTTCGGTGTACTCGTCGGCGACGCCGAGGCGCTCGGCTAGCCCGGCGAAGATGGCGAAGTCGGAGCGGGCCTCGCCGTAGGGCGGGACGAGCCGACGCATGGCGATCAGGTAGTCGTCGGGCGGGGCGCCGCCGATGTCGTCGCGTTCCACAGTCAGTGTGACTGGCAGGACGACGTCGGCGCGGCGGGCGGTGGCGGTCCACCACGGTTCGTGGACGACGATCGTGTCGGGAATCCGCCAAGCTTCGACCAGGCGGCCGAGGTCCTGGTGGTGGTGGAAGGGGTTGCCGCCTGCCCAGTAGATCATGTGCACCTTCGGGTAGGTGCGCTCTTGCCCGTCGTACGTGTACTTGCCGCCCGGGTCGAGCAGCATGTCGGCGATCCGGGCTACCGGGATGAACTCCGAAACCGGGTTCGGGCGCCGCGGCACAGAGGGCAAGGGGATGCGGGTTACACCGTTGCCCACCGAGCCCACCGCCCCATAGCCCAAGCCGAACCCGCCGCCAGGCAGGCCAACCTGGCCGAGGGCGCACCCGAGGGCGACGATCGCCCAATACGGCTGCTCGCCGTGGTCGGACCGCTGCAATGACCACGAGCCGTTGACCATCGTCCGGTGGCTCGCCATGTCGTTGGCCAGGGACGAGATGCGCTCCGGTTCGATGTCGCAGATGGCGCCCGCCCACTTCGGGTCTTTGGGTGTGCCGTCGACGTCGCCGATGACGTAGGCGGCGAGACGGTCCCAGCCGACGGTGTAGCGGTCGAGGAAGTCCTCGTCCACGAGGTCCTGGCGGATGAGCTCGTGGACGAGGCCGAGGATCATCGCCGTGTCCGTGTTCGGACGGATCGGCAGCCACTCGGCCTCCGGAAGGTCGTCGCGGACCGGGCTCATGTTGACGAAACGGACCCCGGCCTCGACGCATTGCCGGAGATAGCCGGAGAGCAGATGGCGGCCTTGGCCGCCCGCCTGCACCTGGCTGTTCTTGCGGGGGACGCCTCCGAAAGCGACGAAGAGTTCAGTGTTGCGGACGATCACCGGCCAGGACGTGTGGTTGTCCTGGACCCACTCGTACGAGTACCCGAGGACATGGGGGATGAGCACCTCGGCGGCGGCGTGGCTGTAGGTGTCGCGTTTCGACGTGGCCCCGCCGATCAGGCTGAAGAACCGCCGTAGCTGGCTCTGGGCGTGGTGGAAGCGGCCGGCCGACGCCCACCCGTACGAACCGGCGAAGATCGCCTGGTTGCCGTAGGTCTTGCGCACCCTGTCGATCTCGGCTGCCACGAGGTCCAAGGCGGTGTCCCAGTCGACCTCGACGAACGGCTCCACGCCCCGCAGGACCGGCGCCGCTCCCGGGCCGTGCTCGAGCCACGACTTGCGAACCGACGGCCGGCGAACCCGCAGCGGGTGGTCGTGATCCTGGAGGGACTGGCCGATCGGGGAGGGGTCGGGATCGTCGCGGAACGGATGCACGGCGACGATCCGTTCGCCGTCGGTCTTGACCTCGTAGGCACCCCAGTGGGTGACCGTGAGCGTACGCGCCATGGCGGCAGGTTATCTATTACACCCGAGAGGGTCGCCGCCAATTATCGGGCCAGCGGGTCCTCGGTGGCCGAACTGCGGAGCAAGCCGACGACGATCCCGTCCGACAGGGCTTCCCAGGAGGCGTCGATGATGTTCTGGTGGACGCCGATCGTTCCCCACGAGTCGGTGTGGTTGGACGTCTCGAGCAGGACGCGCACGGTGGCGCCCGTCCCGTCGGCGGCGTCCAGCACCCGCACCCGGTAGTCGGTGAGACGCAGGTCGGCTACCTGGGGGAACACCGGTCGCAGAGCCTGGCGCAGGGCCGTGTCGAGGGCGTTGACGGGTCCGTCGCCCTCACCGGTGGTGATGCGACGCTCGCCGCCCACGACGACCTTGACGGTCGCCTCGGCCGTCACCTCCTCGCCGGCGCGGCGCTCGATGTTGACGCGATATGACTCGACGTGGAACAGGTCCTGGGTCCAGCCGGTGGCCTTGCGGACCAGCAGCTCGAAGGACCCGTCGGCTGCCTCGAAGTGGTAGCCGCGGTGCTCGAGTTCTTTCACCTCGTCCAGGACCTTCCGAGCGGTGGCGTCGTCGATCTCGAGTCCCAACTCCTTGGCCTTGTTGAGGACCGACGCCCGGCCTGCCTGCTCGGAGACCACCATCCGGGTGCGGTTGCCCACCTTCTGTGGGTCGACGTGCTCGTAGGCGTCACGCCGCCGGGCCAGAGCAGACGTGTGGAGACCCGCCTTGTGCGTGAACGCCGAGGATCCGACATAGGGACGGTGGGGGTCGAGGCTGATGTTGACGAGCTCGGCGATGTGGTGGCTGATCGGCGCCAGCATCTCGAGCTGGTCGGAGCTGACCACCTCCCGGCCCATCTTCAGCACCAGGTCGGGGATGATGCTGCACAGGTCGGCGTTGCCGGTGCGCTCGCCGTAGCCGTTGATGCATCCCTGGATCTGCACCGCCC
>Ga0207873_1000128_pt1 | contig 81112 bp, 74 predicted proteins | sample BGWIniCompost_FD_187373 | JGI IMG/M metagenome (GOLD analysis project Ga0207873, IMG submission 187373) | Cellulose adapted compost microbial communities from Newby Island Compost Facility, Milpitas, CA, USA - BGW Initial Compost (SPAdes)... ... | reverse complement strand
GATCCGGGACCAAGGATTCGCAAAACCCACCCCGAGCGATAAGCTCGCCAACCAGGACTCTACGAAATAGCCGCTGGCCCTAAGATTGGGGGCAGGTCAGCGCGGTCATGGCCCTGCAGCACGACCAATTGGTGCTCCAGGTGCTGCAGCACGACACCCTCAACGGCCGCGGTGGTTGCGGCAATGGCACTGCTACCGAGCAGGCCGGTTATGGCCCGGTGCCGTTGCTCGTGTGAACGGAATTCACGAAGCGCAGTGAGCATCTTTGGAGCGGTCAGGCGAGCCATAAGGATCTGGCCGCTGTAGATGCCTATGGCGCCATGCTCGCCGGCATGGTTGACCTTGATGATACGGTCGCCAAGATCTGAGGCCACAGGTTGCACGACTACTTCCATGTGAGCCCAAACACCTGAGTTAAGCCGAGCCGCGAAGGGGTGTCGGCTTGAATGAACCGGCAGGTGGCTCGCTACTGACCACCAGCCGCCACCGCTTGATCGGAGGCGGGGATACTCTCCGCACACCGGGTTCAAAGCCCCCCGGCCGCCTGCGCCACCGCCCGGAACAGCGCCCTGCCCTTGTTCAGCGTTTCCTCCCACTCCATCACCGGGTCGGAGTCGTGGACGATGCCAGCACCGGCCTGCACGTGCAGCTTGCCGCCCTGGATGACGGCGGTGCGGATGGCGATGGCGGTGTCGGCCTCGCCCCACCAGTTGAGGTAGCCGACGGCGCCGGCGTAGATGCCGCGCCTGACCGGTTCCAGTTCGCGGATGATCTCCAGCGCCCGCACCTTGGGCGCGCCGCTGACGGTGCCGGCCGGGAAGGCGGCCTTGAGCACGTCGGAGAACCCCAGGCCTTCGCGCACGCGGCCGCGCACTTCGCTGACGATGTGCATCACGTGCGAGTAGCGTTCGATGACGAAGCTCTCGGGCAGGCGCACGCTGCCGGGCTCCGACACGCGGCCGACGTCGTTGCGGCCCAGGTCCACCAGCATCAGGTGCTCGGCACGTTCCTTGGGGTCGGCCAGCAGCTCGGCCTCGAGGGCGGCATCCTGCTCCGGCGTGGCGCCGCGCGGGCGGGTGCCGGCGATGGGGCGCACGGTGACCTCGCCGCCCTGCAGGCGCACCAGCACTTCCGGCGAGCTGCCCACCACCTGGGTATCGCCCAGGTCGAGGAAATACATGTAGGGCGAGGGATTCATCGCCCGCAGCGCGCGGTAGACGTCCAGCGGTCGGGCGCGGAAGGGAACGCTCAACCGCTGGCTGAGCACGACCTGGAAGATGTCGCCGGCGCGGATGTACTCCTTGCACTTGGCCACCGCCTCCAGGAACCCCTCGCGGGTGAAGCCGGAGACGAAGTCGGCCTCGGCCGGTGGTTCGGCGCCGGGCAGGTCCGGGTAGCTGGGGCCGGCGTGGCGCAGGCGGTGCGCCAGCTGGTCGAGGCGGCGCAGGGCGCGGGCGTAGGCCTGGGGTTCGCACGGGTCGGCGTGCACCACCAGGTAGAGCCGGCCCTTGAGGTTGTCGAACACCGCCACTTCCTCGCTGAGCATGAGGAAGGCATCGGGCGTGCCCAGGGTATCCGGCGGGCCGCCTTCGGCCAGGCGCGGTTCGATCCAGCCGATGGCCTCGAAGCCGAAATAGCCGACCAGGCCGCCGGTGAAGGGCGGCAGGCCGGGCAGGCGCGGCACGCGGTAGGCGGCGCGCAGGCGGTCGACTTCCGCCAGCGGGTCGGCGAGTTCGCGGGTGTCCACCACCTCGCCATGGTCGCGGGTCTCGAGCGTGCGGCCGCGGAAGGTCCAGGTGCGGCGCGCGGGCAGGCCGATGATGGAGTAGCGGCCCCAGGTCTCGCCGCCTTCCACCGATTCCAGCAGGTAGGCATGCGGGCCGTCGGCCAGCTTGAGATAGACGGTGAGCGGTGTGTCCAGGTCGGACAGGATCTCCCTCACCACCGGAATGCGGGTGTGGCCTTCCGCGGCCAGCCGCTGGAACTCCTCGGCGCTTGTCACGTTGCCTCCACGGGTAGGCCCGCAGTATCCCACAGCCGGCCCCGCGAACACCGGGGTCAGAGTAAAGGGTCAGAGTCATGACTCTGACCCTTTACTCTGACCCTTTACTCTGACCCCGGTTTTACGTCGGCTTGATGTGGAGGGTGAATTCGACGCCGGCGCCGTCAGGCAGGTTGCGGGCCTCGGCATGGCCCCGGTGCAGCTCGGCCACCAAGCGGACCACGTAGAGGCCGAAGCCGAGGTGGGTGCCGCCCTCGCTGTCGCGTGGCTTCTCGCGCAGGCTCACCAGGGAATCGAACAGGCGGGTGCGCATGGTCTCCGGCAGCAGCGGGCCGCGATTGGCCAGGGCGATGCGGGCGCCCTCGCCTTCCCGCGCCAGGCTCAGCCGCACCCAGCCGTCCTCCGGGCAGAAGCCGCGGGCGTTGTCCACCAGCTTGTCCAGGGCCTGCACGATCAGCTCGGGCGCGCCGCTGAAGGGCAGCGGCTCCTCCGGCAGTTCCAGCCGCAACTCGCGCGGCGCCAGCAGGCCACGGTAGGCCTCGGCGCAGTCGGCCATCAGCGCGCGCAGGTCGAACTGCTCCGGCTCGGCGACCGAGATGGCGTGTTCGATGCGCGTCACCTCGCTCATCGTCCGCACCAGCCTGCCCATGCGCTCGACGCCGTCGCGGGCGCGACCGAGGTAGGGCTGGGCCTCCGCCGGCAGGCCGGTGCTGTCGAGGTTGTCCAGCGAAGTGCGGACGATGGCCAGCGGCGTGCCCAGCTCGTGCGAGAGCTTGCCCGAGAGCGAACGCAGGTAATCGGTATAGCCGGAGATCTGGTCGAGCAGCCCGGCGAAACTGCGCGAGAGGTCGCCGATCTCGTCGCGGGCGGTGGCACGCGGGAAGGGCGTGACGCGGCCCTCGCGGTCCAGCGCCTTCTCGGCGGCATCGCGCAGGCGGCGGATGCGGCCGGCCAGGCGCGAGGCGTACCACAGCAGGGCACCGCCGCTGATGCCCAGGGCGAGCAGGCTCACGCCCAGCAGGCCGGAGAAGGCCTGGTCGGTCAGCAGCAGCACCTCCGAGTTCGAACGCTCCAGCAGCAGCACCGCCCGCACCTGCCCGTCCACCCGCACGGGCACCGCGGCGGAAAGCAGCAAGCGGGCGCCGTAGGGATCGCGCCGCCAGGCCACCGCGGGCGTGCCGTCGATGGCCTGCCGCACTTCCTCGCGGCCGATGCCGCGGGCGTCGCCGCGGTCGTCGGCGACCTCGTCCACGTCGCGGAACAGCAGGGCGCGGTACAGGCCACGCCGCCAGGGCAGCAGGTCTTCCTCGCTGGGATCGGCGGCGATGGCGCCAGCCCGCGCCAGCACCCAGGCCTGGCGGTCGGCCAGGCGCGCGCGCATGCCCGGCGGCGCCAGGGCCTGCAGCACCGGCTCCAGCGCGCCGACGTAGCCGTGCAGCGGCCAGGCCTGGATGGCCTGCGCGCCTTCCACCGCTTCCAGACTTCCAGCGAGCCGGCGCCGGCCGGCCGCGTCGAGGTCGCGCGCCTCCACGCCCAGGGCCTGCAGGCCGATGTCCTGCGGCAGCGCCAGTTCCACCGTGTAGCCGCCGTTGCGCTCCTGCCACCAGCCCTCGATGCGGAAGGGCGGCGGCAGGCCGTCCTCGCCCGCCACCTTCAGCGGGCCGGGCTCGCTGTTGGCCAGGCGCAGCAGGTGCTCGCCGTTGTTCGTGCGCAGGCGCAGGCGCAGGCGGTCGAATTCCAGGTCGCCGGGCCAGTGCGCCTCACCGCGCTGGATGCTGGCATCGTCCACGTCCAGCAGCAGGAAGAGCTGGCCGCTGGCGCGCGCCACGCTGACCGTCAGCCAGCCATCGGCGCCGAAACGGTTGCCGCCGGCGGCCGCGCCCTGCCAGTCGTCGGCCTGGCCATCCAGGCGCGGCGCGTAGTCCAGGCCATGCACGAACCAGCCCGGCCCGGCCGGCGGCAGCGCCCCGGGCCGCACGGCAATGCCACGGGCCATGGCCTCGGCCGAGGCCAGCAGGGCCTGCTCCTGGCCCTGGCGCAGCAGGCTTTCCATCTCGCGCACGAAGCGCCAGCCGGCCCAGGGCAGGGCCAGGATCGACAGCGCCACCAGCAGCAGCTTGGCGCGCAGCGACATCTCAGGCCCGCCAGCGGTAGCCGGCGCCGTGCACGGTCTCGATCTCGTCGAAGGCCGGATCCAGCGCCTGGAACTTCCGCCGGATGCGCTTGATGTGCGAGGTGATGGTGGCGTCGTCCACCACCACCTGCGCCTCGCGCATCAGCTGCTCGCGGCTCTTGACGTGGCCCGGGTAGCGCACCATCGCGTGCACCATCCAGAACTCGGTGACGGTCAGTGCCACGTCGGCGCCGTTCCAGGTCACGCGCATGCGCTCGACCTCGAGGCTCAGGCCGCGCAGGCGGAACACCTGCTCGCGCGCTGCCGCCGGCCCGGTCAGCGCGTCCAGGCGGCGGAACAGCGCATGGATGCGCGCGGTCAGCTGCGGCAGGCTGGTGGCCTTGCTCAGGTAATCGTCGGCGCCCAGGCGCAGGCCCGAGATCACGTCGAAATCGGAATCGCGCGCGGTCAGGAACAGGATCGGCAGGCTGGCCGAGCGCGCCCGCAGTTCCCGGCACAGGTCGAAGCCGCCCTCGGGCTCGTCGCCCAGGCCGACGTCGATGATCACCAGGTCCGGCAGCTTCAGCGCGAAGGCGGTGCGTGCCTCGGCGCGGCTGGCATAGGTCTCCACGGCGTAACCGTGCCGACGCAATGCCTCGGCATAGTTGTCGCGGATGGCGGGTTCGTCCTCGACGATGGCAACGGTGCGTGACATGGCGGCCAGACTAGCCAGCGCCCCCGGCCGGGGCAACGGATTGCCCGCGAATTGCCACATTTCGTCGCCGTCCTGCCCGCGGCCGGCCCCGGACCCGGCCGCTGCCGGCGCTGTCATGGCCCCACACACAGGGAGGCCGCCATGGACAGCCACCGAATCACCCGCAAACCCCGCATGTTCCGCCGCCCCGCCCGCGTGCTGCTGCAGGCCTGGCTGGCCGGGCTGATGCTGCTGCTGGCGCCGCTGGCCGGCGCCAGCGGCGGCCTGGAGGACGACTACGGCCTGCAGGTCCGCGAGGAGGACCGCTGGGTCGCCAGCCTGGCCATGGACACCACCGTGCACATGCAGGTGCACGGCCTGCTGGCCGAAGTGACGGTGCGGCAGACCTATCGCAACGACGCCAGCCAGTGGCGCGAGGGCCGCTACCTGCTGCCCCTGCCGGAGAACGCCGCCGTCGGCGGCCTCACCCTGCGCGTGGGCGATCGCCTGATCGAGGGCGAGATCCGCGAGAAGGCCCAGGCCCGCGCCACCTACGAGGCCGCGGCGGCCGTCGGCCAGCGTGCCAGCCTGGTCGAGCAGAACCGCCCCAACCTGTTCAGTACCGCCGTAGCCAACATCGGTCCCGGCGAGGAAGTGGAGATCGAGGTGCGCTACTGGCAGCCGGTGCGCTACCAGGACGGCGTCTTCTCCCTGCACCTGCCGCTGACCCTGACCCCGCGCTACCTGCCCGGCCGCGACATCGACCAGGCCGGCCCGCGCAATCCCGAACAGCTGCCGATGGCCGCAGGCGCGCAGGCCGCGCACGGCGCCCTCCCCCCGACCGTGGCCCTGACGGCCGACGTCGAGCCGGGCCTGCCGCTGCAGTCCATCGGCAGCCCCACGCATGCGGTGACGGTGATGGCCGAGGGCCGCACCTACCGGGTGACGCTGGCCGCCGAGGTGGAGCCCAGCGACCGCGAGTTCGAACTGCGCTGGGAGCCCGTGCCCAGCCGCGCCCCGCGCAGCGCCGTCTTCAGCGACCGCGTCGGCGGCGAGGACTACGCCCTGGTGATGCTGGTGCCGCCGACGGTGGAGACGTCGCCGCTGCCGCGCGAGCTGATCCTGGTGATCGACAACTCCGGCTCGATGACCGGCACCTCCATGGCCCAGGCCATCGAGGCCGCCGACCGCGCCCTGGCCCGGCTGCGCCCCGGCGATCGCTTCAACGTGATCCGCTTCGACGACACCTTCGACCTGCTCTTCCCCGAGCCGGTGCCGGCCGAGCCGGCGGCGGTGGCCCGGGCCCGCGCCTTCGTGCGCTCGCTGCGCGCCGATGGCGGCACCGAGATGCTGCCGGCGCTGCGGGCCGCCTTCCAGGGCACGGCGCCGACCGGCTACCTGCGCCAGGTGGTGCTGGCCACCGACGCCGCGGTCGGCAACGAGGACGAGCTGCTGCGCCTGATCGAGAACGAACGCGGCGAGGCGCGGCTGTTCCCGGTCGGCATCGGCAGCGCGCCCAACGGCCACTTCCTGCGCAAGGCCGCCGAACTCGGCCGCGGCAGCCAGGTGCTGGTGCGCAACGTCAACGAGGTGGCCGAGGCCATGGACGGCCTGCTGGCCAAGCTCGACCACCCGGCCCTGCGCGACATCCACATCGACTGGCCGGGCGTGGCCGAGGCCTATCCGCGCCGCATCCCCGATCTCTATCGCGGCGAGGCGCTGCAGGTGGTGGCGCGGCTGGAGCGGCTGCAGGGCGTGGTGAGCGTGCACGGCCTGGGCCCGCAGCCCTGGAGCCGGCAGATCCCGCTGGGCGCCGAATCGGTGGTGCCGGCGCCGGGCGTGGCGCGGCTGTGGGCCCGCGGCCGCATCGACGACCTGGAAGACCGCCTGCGCCGCGGCGGCGACGAGAACGAACTGCGCCCGCAGATCCTCGAAGTCGCCCTGCGCCACCGCCTGGTCAGCCGCTACACCAGCCTGGTGGCCGTGGACCGCACGCCGGCGCGGCCCGAGGGCGAAAGCCTGGGCAGCACCCGCATCGCCAATGCCACGCCCGAGGGCTCGCTGGCCCTGGCCCAGGGCAGCACCGGCTGGCCGCGCGAACTGCTGCTGGCGCTGATGCTCGGCCTGGGCGCCCTGCTGCTGCACCGGAGGAACTGAACCATGACCGCCCGCCTGATCGCCTGCCTGATTTGCACCGTGATGCTCTGCCTGATGCGTGAAGACGCGACGGCCTGAACCCGAGGAGCCCCGTCATGATCCTGGTCATCGAGAACCGCGACACCTTCACCACTGCGCCAACGGAGGCGGCGCCGAATGCCGGCGAACGGTCCACCGCCATCGCCCTGCGGCACATGGGCTGGCCCTTCGCCACCGCGGAGCGCGGCTGTCGCCGGCGGCCGCGGCCGCTGCGCGATCCGGCCCCGCGCCGTTCGCCGCGCTGACGGACGCAGCCTCATGCGGCACGCGCCCGCCACCGATGCAGGCCAGCCCCGCCGGCCCGATGGCGCGGCCAGCGCGCTCCGCGATCCCGCATCACGGAAGCACCCTCGGGACAGGGAAGTCCCACCACTGCGGCGGCGGCTGGGGCGCTGGCTGGGCCTGGTGGCGCTGGCGCTGGCCCTGCACGCGGCCTGGATGCCGGCCAAGGCGGCGCTGTCGCAGCTGCTGCTGAAGGCGACCTGGGAAGCCAACCGCGCCGACGGCGGCGCCCGCCGGCCCTGGCCCTGGGCGGACACGCACGCGGTGGCGCGGCTGCGGCAGAAGACGCTGGGCGTGGACCAGGTGGTGCTGGCCGGCGACGACGGCCGCGCCCTCGCCTTCGGCCCCGGCTGGGCGGCGGCCAGCGCCGCGCCGGGCAGCGGCCACGGCGCCACCATCATCAGCGGCCACCGCGACACCCACTTCGCCTGGCTGCGCCACCTGCAACCCGGCGACGAAGTCGAACTGGAAACGACCGCCGGCCTGCGCCGCTACCGCCTCGCCTCCACCCGGATCGCCGACGCCCGCGAAACCCGCCTCGACCCCAACACCCCGGGCCACCACCTCATCCTCGTCACCTGCTGGCCCTTCGACGCGACCACCCCGCGCGGGCCCCTGCGCTACGTCCTGAGTTTCGAAGCGGTTGAAGGAGAGGTTCTTGCCGCGTCAATCCGCGTCAAAGAATCACTTCCCACGAGCGGCAGCGACCTCCGCCCGCATGCGGGAGATGATGGCGGTGTAGTCGGGGGCGCCAAAGATGGCGGAGCCGGCGACGAAGGTGTCGGCGCCGGCGGCGGCGATTTCGCGGATGTTCTCCGCCTTCACGCCGCCGTCGATCTCCAGGCGGATCGGCTTGCCCAGGCGGTCGATGCGTTCGCGCACCTTGCGCAGCTTGTCCAGGGCCGAGGGAATGAAGGCCTGACCGCCGAAGCCCGGGTTCACCGACATCAGCAGCACCAGGTCCAGGTCTTCCAGCACCCAGTCCAGCACTTCCACCGGCGTGGCCGGGTTCAGCACCAGGCCGGCCTGGCAACCCTGCGACCTGATCAGCTGGATGGTCCGGTGCACATGCTCGCTGGCCTCCGGGTGAAAGCTGATCAGCGTGGCGCCGGCCTTGGCGAAGTCCGGCACGATCCGGTCCACCGGCCTGACCATCAGGTGCACGTCGATGGGCGCCTTCACGCCATGCTTGCGCAGCGCCTCGCAGACCATCGGGCCGATGGTCAGATTGGGCACGTAGTGGTTGTCCATCACGTCGAAGTGCACCCAGTCGGCGCCGGCCGCCAGCACGGCGTCGACCTCCTCGCCGAGCCGGGCGAAGTTCGCCGAAAGGATGGACGGGGCGATGATGCAGTCGGACATGGCGGCCTCAGGGCTTGGAGCGCAGCTTGCGGATGGCGTCGTAGGCGGCGTTGATCTCGCGGGCCTTCTCCTCCGCCTGGCGGCGCAGGTCCTCGGCCACGCCACCCAGGCGGTCGGGGTGGTACTGGGTAATCAGGCGGCGGTAGGCACGGTCGATCTCGGCCTCGCTGGCGTCCTCGGTCAGGCCCAGCACCTTGTAGGGGTCGTACTTCTTCGGCCGGAACCAGTCGGCGTCGAAGGCGTGACCGATCAGCGCGCCGAGCGCGCCGCCAGCCGGATGCCGCAGCAGCAGCCAGCCGGCGATGAAGCCGAACAGCTTGCCGTACCACCTCATGGCGCACCTCCGGCGGCGAAGCCCGGCCGCGAGGAATACCAGGCGGCCAGCGCCTCGATGTCGGCCGGCTGCAGGCTGTTGGCCAGGCTGCTCATGGGCACGTGCTGGCGGCGGCCACTGCGGTAATCCTCCAGGGCGCGCTGCAGGTAGATCCCATCCTGGCCGGCCAGGTGCGGGGTGCCGGCGATGCGGCTGATGCCGTCCTCGCCGTGGCAGGCCACGCACAGGCCCAGCCGGGCCGGACGGTCGACGGTGGCGGGCTGGCCGGTGGCACCCGCCTGGGCGGCGGCGGCCGGGCCCTCGGTGCAGGCCGCCAGCAGGGGCAGGACCAGGGCGATCGAAAGGGGGTTCTTGCGCATGGCCCGATTCTAGCAGTCGGGCCCCGGCCGCCGGCCCGCTGTTTCCCGGCCGCGCGGGCCGTACAATGGCGCCCCTTTCCCGCCGACGAGGCCGCCGTGCCCACCGTCCTGCACACCTCCGATCTGCCCGGCCTGAAGCTCCTGCATCGCGGCAAGGTCCGCGACGTCTACGAACTGCCCGGCCAGCGCCTGCTGATGGTCGCCACCGACCGCCTCTCGGCCTTCGATGTGGTGTTGCCGGACCCGATTCCGGGCAAGGGCGAGATGCTCTGCCAGATCAGCAATTTCTGGTTCCGCCGCACCAGCCACCTGATGCCCAACCACCTGACCGGCGCCGACGTGGCCTCGATGCTGCCGACCGGCGTGGACCCGGAGCCCTACGTGCGCCGCTCGGTGGTGACCAAGCGGCTGCGGCCGGTGCCGGTGGAGGCCATCGCCCGCGGCTACCTGATCGGCACCGGCTGGAAGGACTACCAGCGCACCGGCGCCGTCTGCGGCATCACGCTGCCGCCCGGCCTGCGCATGGCCGAGCAGCTGCCCGAGCCCATCTTCACTCCCTCGACCAAGGCCGCCGTCGGCGATCACGACCAGAACGTCAGCTTCGACGAAGTGGTGCGGAAGATCGGCGCCGACCTGGCCGAGCAGATCCGCTCGGCCACCCTGGCCATCTACAAGTTCGCCGCTGCCTACGCCCTGGAGCGCGGCATCCTGATCGCCGACACCAAGCTGGAGTTCGGCCTGGACGAGAACGGCGTGCTGCACGTCATGGACGAGATGCTGACCCCGGACAGCTCGCGCTTCTGGCCGGCCGACCAGTACGAGGTGGGCATCAGCCCGCCCAGCTTCGACAAGCAGTACGTGCGCGACTACCTGGAGACCCTGGACTGGGACAAGACCGCGCCCGGCCCGCGCCTGCCGGCCGAGGTCATCGAGGGCACCCGCCGCAAGTACGCCGAGGCCCTGGAGCGCCTGGCCGGCATCGTCCTGGACTGAGCCGGGGCGCCGCCGCCCCGGCTATGATGGGCTCGGTGCCTCATCGCCGGAGCCTGCCATGAACGCCACGCCCGAGCTTGCCGAGATCCCGGATCCGCGCCGCCCGATCGACCGCTACCTGCACAGCTACAGCGGCGACCACCAGCATCCGGTCAACCAGCTGATCCACCTGTTCTGCGTGCCGACCATCGTCTGGACGGTGACGGCCTTCTTCTGGACCATCCCCGTGCCCGAGGCCCTGTTCCGCCCCGGCGCCTGGATGGCGGTGGCGATGTTCGCCGCCTGGCTCTGGTACTGGAAGCTGTCGCGCCGGCTGGCCCTGGGCGCGCTGGTGGTCTTCCTGGCCTTCGGCTTCCTCAACCGTTTCCTCTACGACAGCCTCGGCAACGCCGGCCTGTTCTGGCTGGCGCTGGGCGTGTTCGTGGTGGCCTGGATCGGCCAGTTCATCGGCCACAAGATCGAGGGCCGGCGGCCGAGCTTCTTCACCGACCTGGTCTACCTGCTGATCGGCCCGCTCTGGACCCTGAGCAAGCTGTACAAGCGGCTGGGCTGGGGTTGGTGAGACCGGCGGCGCCGGTGTCCCGGGATTCCCGGTAGGCGGCAAGGAAAAAGGCACGGGCGGCGGACCGCCCGTGCCTCGTACTGCGGACTGCTGGCGGGGCCTCAGCCCATGCCTGCGGCACCCATCATCGCGGCGCCGAAGAGCACGCCGATGATGACGCCGGCGATGATGCCCAGGATCACCATCACGATCATGTAGACGACCGAGTTGAGCAGCGCGCGGCCGAAGCCGAAGGCGCTGCCGTCCGGACGCTTGACCAGCAGGTTGATCACGAACGAGTAGATCAGCACGCTGGCGACGAGGCTCAGGCCCATGAGCAGCAGCGAGGCACCGCCCATGGCCGCGGCGGCCGCCGGGTCGTTCGGGTCGATGGCCGCACCACCGCCCATCAGCAGCATGCTGAGCACGATGTTGACGACGAAGCCGATGACGCCGGCCAGGATGACCACCACGATGCTCTTGCCGTAGGACGGCGAGAACTTCTCCAGCAGCTTGATGACGAACTTCAGGACCAAGGCGCCAATCAGGATGCCGATCACCGCTGCTACCAGCATGACCACCAGCATCGCGCCCCCGAGCATGGCAAGACCTTCCATCTCTCCGTTTCTCCCCTAATGAATGGAAATGCGCATTGCGCGCCCCGGGACTTTGCCTTTTGCCGGCGTCTTCGGCAACCTCCGCTGGCCTTCCCGCCCGGTTTGCCGGTCTCGCCCCTCCATGAGCCCCCGTGACGTCCTGCTGGCCCTGCTGGTCTGCCTGGCCTGGGCTGGCAATTTCCTCACTTCCGGCCTGGCCCTGCGGGAAATGCCTCCCCTGCTGTTCAGCGGCCTGCGCCTGGCCCTGCTGGCGCTGCTGTTGCTGGCCTTCCTGCGACGGCCGGCGCCCGGGCAATGGCCGCGGCTGCTGGCCATCGCCCTCTGCGCCGGCGTGCTGCACTTCAGCCTCAGCTTCTGGTCGCTGAAACTGGCCGGCAACCTGTCGGCGCCGGCCATTCTGTTGCAGAGCTACGTGCCCATGTCGGTGCTGCTGGCCTGGCTGCTGCTGGGCGAGCGCTTCGGCTGGCGCACCGGCACGGCGGTGGCGCTGAGCTTCGGCGGCGTGCTGCTGCTGGGCTTCGATCCGCTGGTGCTGCGCAGCCCCGACTCGCTGTTGCTGATGCTGGCCTCCGCCTTCTTCCTGGCCATTGCCACCGTGCTGATGCGCGGGCTGGCGGCGATGGACCGCTACGGCATGCAGGGCTGGATCGCGGTGATCGGCGTGCTGCCGCTGCTGGGCCTGAGCGCCTGGCTGGAGCCTGAGGGCTTCGCGCGCCTGCCCGACTATTCGATGACCGCCTGGATCGGCGTGGCCTACGCCGCCATCGTCGCCTCGCTGCTCGGTCACGGCCTCTACTACACCCTGGTGCAGCGGCACCCGGTGGCCAGGGTGACGCCCTGGCTGCTGCTCTCGCCGGTATTCGCCATCGGCCTGGGCATCGCCTTCTACGGCGACCGCCCCGGCCCGCGCCTGTGGCTGGGCGGCGCCATGGTCCTGGGCGGCATCCTCGTCATCGCCCTGCGCAGCCAGGCCCGCGCCCGACCCCTGCCGGATCCGGAGGAAGTGTAGGGGCTGTTTTCAGACGCGGGTTTGCGCGGATGAACGCGGATAAGGCAAAGGCGAGACAGGAGACCAAAATCGCTTTATCCGCGTTCATCCGCGTAGATCCGCGTCAAAAACAAACAGGCGGGCCGAAGCCCGCCTGTCCGGAAGTCCCCGGGAAGCCGGTCAGAGCTTCGGGCGCCAGTCGTCCCTTTCGCCCGGGCGAAGCAGCCAGCGGCAGAGGGCGGGCAGGAAGATGATGGCGGCCACCATGTTCACCACGAACATGAAGGTCAGCATCACGCCCATGTCGGCCTGGAACTTCAGGTCGGAGAAGATCCACATGGCCACGCCCACCGCCAGGGTCAGCGCCGTGTAGAAGATGGCGATGCCGGTGGTCTTGAGGGCGATGAAATAGCTCTCGGCGACGCTGCGGCCCTGCTGCATGGCCTCGCGCATGCGGGCGAAGATGTAGATGCCGTAGTCCACGCCGATGCCGACGCCAAGGGCGACCACGCACAGCGTGTTCACCTTCATGCCGATGTCGAGCTTGACCATCAGCGAGTGGCCCAGCTCGGTCACCAGCACCAGCGGCAGCAGCACGCAGAGCGCCGCCAGCGGGTTGCGGAAGCTGATCCAGCACATCAGGAACACCGCCGCGTACAGCAGGTACAGGATGATGTGCTCGGAGGCGCGCACCGTGTCGTTGGTGGCGGCCATCACGCCGAGGTTGCCGGTGGCCAGGCGCAGGTTGACCTTGTCGCTGCTGAAGGACGGGTCCTCGGCGGCCTGTTCGGCCAGGATCTCGCGCAAGTTGCCGTCGACGTAGGCGTCGTTGTTCTCGCGGAAATCCTTCACCGCGGCGACCACGCGGTCGATGGTGGTGGCGCGGTGGTCAGAGGTGAAGATCGTCACCGGCATGGCGCTGCAGTCGGCATTCAGCAGGCCGGAGTCGGTCTCGAAGTTCTGGGTGGCCTGGCGCAGGGTGTCGGGGTCACGCGGCAGCACGCGCCAGCGCGGCGAGCCGTCGTTCCAGCCGGCGTTCACCAGCTTGGCGGCGGCCGGCAGGGTGATCACCTGCTCGACGCCCTCGACGTTCTCCATGTGCCAGGCGAAGCGGTCGATCAGCTCCATCGCCGGGTAGCTGGTGGTGCAGGCCGAGGGGCCGGCTTCGGCGATGACGTTCATGATGTCCACGCCGAGCGAGAACTTCTCGCTGATCAGCACCGCATCCTGGTTGTAGCGGGCATCCGGGTGCAGCTCGGCCACGCCCTGCTGGGCGTCGCCGATCATCACCTTGTTGCCCTGCTGCCAGGCGAAGTACCAGCCGATGGCGCCGACGAGGATGACCAGGCCGGCCAGCGTCGGCTTGCTCAGCCGCGACAGCGCCGCCCAGATCCGGTCGAAGCGGGTCAGCTGGCGCAGGCGGTACTCGCGCTTGCGGTCCAGGTTGCGCAGCTTCGTGTAGCTGAGCAGCACCGGCAGCAGCACCAGGTCGGTCAGGATGGTCAGGGCGACACCGACGGTGGCGGTGATGGCCAGCTCGCGCACCATGTCGATCGGGATGACCATGATGGCGCCGAAGCCGATGCAGCCGGCCAGCAGGGCCACGGTGCCCGGCACCAGCAGCATGCGGAAGGCATTGCGGGCGGCCACCTCCGGCGGATGCGCCAGCGCGGCCTTGGCGCGCAGCTCCTCGACCGTGCCCTCCTCCAGGCCGCCGAAGAAGATCTCGCCGCGGAAGCGGTTGATCATCTGCTCGCCGTGGCTGACGGCGATGGCGAAGATCAGGAAGGGCGTCAGCATGTTCATCGGGTCGATGCCGAAGCCCATCAGCTGCAGTGCGCCCAGCATCCAGACCACCGACACCATGGCCGCGAACACGGTCAGGCTGGCCAGCTTGACCGAGGTCGAGTACAGGAACAGCAGCAGCCAGGTGAAGGCGATGGTCAGGGCGAAGAACTTGATGACCGAGCGGGCGCCATCGCTGATGTCGCCGACCATCTTGGCGAAGCCGATGATGTGGACGCTGTGGTTCTCGTCCTCGTACTTCTGCCGGATCGCCTCGAACTGGCGGGCGACCTCCTGGTAGTCGACCTTGTTGACCTCGCTCTCCGGGATCAGGTCGGCCCAGATCATCGCGCCGGAATAGTCGCGGGCGACCAGGCGGCCGACGATGCCGGCCTTGACGATGTTGTCGCGGATGGCCTCGAAGTCCTCCTCCGTGGCCTGGAAGCCCTCGACGTTCGGGGTGAAGGTGGACGGGATGACGTTGCCGCCGGACAGGCCGTCCTCCACCACCTCGATGAAGCGCACATTCGGGGTGAACAGCGAGCGCGAACGGGCGTCATCGGTCGAGTCGAGGTTGATCACCTCGTTGGTGACGTTCTCCAGGGTCTTCATGAACCCCTGGTCGAACATGTCGCCGTCCCGGGCGATCACCGCCACCAGGACGCGGTTGGCGCCGCCGAAGTCCTCCTCGTACTCGAGGAAGGTCTTCATGTACTCGTGCTCGAGCGGGATCTGCTTCTTGAAGCCGGCATCGACCTGCAACTGCGAGGCGAAATACAGCATCGCCGCGGTCACGGCGGCGAACAGCACCAGGATCAGGGGCCGGTTGCCGAAGACCAGCTTCTCGGCGAGGCGGGCGAACGGTCCGGGCTGGGCGTTGGGAAGGCTCATGCTGTCTCCGTCACTGCGGGCGGTACAGGCCGGCGCCCTTGTCGCCGACCAGGACGTAGCCGTCCTGCCCATCCGGCAGCACGGCGACCAGCGAGGGCGACTCGCCGGCCTGGTTCTCGTAACGATGCTGGACGAACGGCGAGTTGCCGTCCTGGCGGATCAGCACCAGGCCGTTGCCGCCCACCAGCACGGCGCCGCCGTCCGGCAGCGCCGTACCGCCGACCAGGCTGGTGGTGGTGCCGGTGTCGACGGCGGTCCAGGTATCACCCAGGTCGTGCGACTCCAGCACGTTGCCGCGCAGGCCGAAGGCCAGCAGGTGCCGCTCGCCCCAGGCCAGGATGCCGAACATCGAGCCCTCGTAGGGCAGGCGCTTCTGCTCCCAGGTCTCGCCGCCGTCGGTGGAGCGGAAGAAGGCGCCGCGCTCGCCCACCACCACCAGCGAACCGTCGTCGGTGCGGGCGATGGCGTTGAGGTGCGGATCGGCCTCGGCGTCCAGCTCGAGGTCGGCGGCGTCGAAGGTCCAGCTGTCCTCGTCGGCCTGGACGATCTCCTCCTCCGCCTCGTCCTCGCCCGGCTGGACGACGGTGCGCGGCTCCCAGCTGACGCCGCCGTCATGGGTGACCAGCATCAGCGCGTAGGCGCCGATCGCGTAGCCGTTCATGCCGTCGACGAACAGCAGGTCGAGGATGGGCACGCCTTCGCTGGGATCGAAGGTGTCCTGGGTCCAGGGCGCGGCACGGCGGCGGCTCCAGGTCTGGCCGCCATCGGTGGAATGGACGATGACGCCGTCGTGGCCGGCAGCCCACAGGACGCCGTCGTAGGAAGCGATGGTGGTCAGGGTGGATCGGGTCGGGATGCGCAGCTGGCTCCAGGACTGGCCGTCCTCGGAGGCCAGCACGTGGCCGCGCTCGCCCGCGGCGAAGAAGCCGGCCGGGGTGCGCACGACATCCAGCAGCAGCGAACGGGCTGCGCGCGGCATCTGCTCTGCATCGAGGATGGACGGGTCGTTGGCGGCGATCGCCTCGCCGCCCTCGTCCATGCCGGGCTCCTCGCCGTAGGCCTCGTCCGCGGCCATTTCCTCCATCGCCTCGGGATCGTCGGCGGGTTCCGTCTGTGCCGCCAGCGGCATCGCCAGCGCCAGCAACAGGGCGCCGACCAGGCGCGAAGAAGGGCTAAGGGTCTTGCGCATCATCTCCTCCTGACAGGCCCGCGAGGAACACGGGGCCCGGAACGCCGCCGCGCCCTTGCGGGCGCGGCGGGTCTTGCTGCACCGGGACTCAGCGCACGCCGGAGGTGCGCAGGTTCTGCGGCGAGTAGTTCGCCGGGGTGCTCTGGTAGCCGAAGTCGCGCGGCTTGTCCTCGTTGTCCAGCAGCATGGTGATGTAGCGGCCGGACTTGAGGTCGTGGTGGGTCTCGAGGGTGGACCAGAAGGTCGGCACCTCGTAGTAGTTCACCGACGGCGCGTCGGAGTAGCGCCACAGGTTGCCCTGGCCGTCGTAGTGGTCGATCAGCATGATCTGCCAGCTGTCCTCGTCCAGGTAGAAGGTGCGGCGGCTGTTGATGTGCCGCTTGCCTTCCTTCAGCTTGGCCTCCACCACCCAGACGCGGTGCAGCTCATACCGCATGTGGTCCGGGTTGAGGTGACCCGGGCGGATCAGGTCGGCCACCTTGGTCTGGTCGCTGTGCGCCTTGTAGGCGTTGTACGGCACCAGGATCTCGCGCTTGCCGACGATCTCCCAGTCGAAGCGGTCCATGGCACCGTTGAACATGTCGGTCATGTCATTGGTGCGCAGGCCGTCGGAGGCGGTACCCGGGTTGTCGTAGGCGACGTTCGGGGCGCGACGGACGCGGCGCTGGCCGGGGTTGTAGACCCAGGCCTGGCGCGGCGCGGCGGCGGCGTTCAGGGTCTCGTGCACCAGCAGCACCTGGCCGGCCAGACGGGCGGGACCGAGAACCTCCTGCTTGAAGTACAGCAGGATGTTGTTGATGTTCTCGGAGGTGTTGCCCGGCTTGTAGTACAGGCCCAGCACCTCTTCCTTCAGCTTGATCAGCGTGTAGTTGCCGTTGGCGGTCGGCGCGGCCTGGTTGGAGTAGCTGACCACCGACAGGCCCTTGTACTTGAGCTTGTGGTTCCAGATCACCTCATGCGCGTTGCGCGGGATCGGGAACGGGAAGCCCTCGGCACAGTTCTGCACGCCCTCGCCGTCGGCCACCAGCTGGCACTGGGTGGCGTTGCGGCGGGTGAACTCGTAGGTGCGCTCCGGGAAGGAGGCGCTGCGGCGGGTCGGGTACACGTCCATGCGGAAGGTCGGGTACTTGGCGAACATCGCCTTCTGACCCGGCGTCAGCACGTTGGCGTACTGCTGGTAGTTGGCCGGCGTGACCGAGTACAGCGGCTTGTCGGCCGCGTACGGGTCGATGTGGAAGGTGCCGACGCGATAGCCGGCCGGCGGGCTGGTGATGCCGCCCTCCCAGGCCGGGATGGTGCCGGCGGCGTTGCCGGCCTTCTCGGCACCGACCGGGGTCAGCTCGCGGCCGAGCTTGGCGGCCTCTTCAGCACTGACCGCGGCCTGGGCCATGCCGGTGGCCAGCACGGCGGCGCCCGCGATGGCCGCCAGGGTGAACTTCTGCTTGGTCTTCATCCTCTGCCTCCCTGTGGCCTCAGAAGGAATACTTGACGGTGAACGCCGCGAAATCGCGGTCGTGGATCTGGTTGTAGCGCTCGGCGCCGCTGAAGCGGGTGTAGCTCAGGTCGAACACCAGCTGGTTCAGGTAGGCGGCCTCCAGACCCAGGGTCAGCGACTTGCGGCCCTCGAGGAAGTTGCCACCCGGGCCGGGGGTGATGCCGTTGACGTCATGGTTGAAGGCGATGCGCGGCGCCAGGTTGATCGGGCCGCCGAACACGCTCGAGTACTCGGCGCGGGCCGCCAGGCGGTAACCCCAGGAGAACGAGGTCGGGAAGCCGCCGTCCAGCGTCAGCGGGTTGCGCATGCAGCCGAACATCAGCGCGCCCGGGCCGGGGAAGCCGGCCGCCAGCACGTCGCCGACGTCGCAACTGCCGGCGGTGTCGGTGCCTTCGCCCTCGTAGCGCAGCTCGGACTGCGGCGGCAGGTCCCAGACCTCGGTGGCGCCGACTTCGGCGACCACGGCGATCTGGTCGGCGCCCAGGGCCTGGCCGAACAGCTTGGTGAAGGTCATCTGGATCTGGCTGACCTCATGCTCGCGCCAGCCGCGGACTTCCTGGCCCAGCGCGTACTGGCCCAGCTGGCTGTTGAACTGCAGCGACGGCACCGCGATGAACGGATTCAGCGGCGACAGGGCGGCGTACAGCAGCTCGACGTCGTCCACCTGCAGCGGCAGGTTCGGCCGGTAGCTGATCTCACCCTGCCAGGCCACGCCGCCCGGCAGCGTGGTGTTCCAGCTCATGCCGTACAGCTGGATGTCCTCGGGGTACTCGGCGAAGAAGCGGCCGGAGGCGGCGCCGATCACCGGATCGCTGACGGCGATGCCCGACAGCAGCGGCACGCGGCTGTGGTAGTTCAGGAAGTAGAAGCCGAACTCGGTCTCGTTGAGGTTCTCGGCGTACCAGCGCAGCGCCAGGCCGTACTGGCCGGAGTCGGAGGCGGCACGGTCCGGATTGCGGCCGACGGCGTTGCCGCAGCCGATGCCGATGATCTGGGCGGCGACGGTGGGGCCGTACTGGGCGGCCAGGTCGGCGAAGCGGTCGGAGGTCACCCAGGTGGCGGCGCCGCCCGAGCAGGTCGACCAGAAGCGCTCCGGGTTGTAGACCGGCTGCGGCGTGGTGCCGAAGCCCAGCATCACGTAGGTGCCGCCCGGCGAGGCGAAGTCGTTGGAGCTGAAGTAGGTGCCCGAGGCGTCGATCTCGATCTCCTCGAACTCGAACATGTACAGCGCCTCCAGGGAGACGTTGTCGGAGATCTGCACCGAACCCCAGATCATGTCGATCGGCAGGAAGGCTTCCTTCAGCTCGGCGCCGGCGACGCGCAGCGCCGACAGGTCGACCGGGTTGATGACGTTGATGCCGTTCTGGATGAAGGTGCTCTCGCCCCAGCTCACCACCTGGCGACCCAGGCGGACGGTGCCGTTGCGCTCGCCTTCCGAGCCCAGGGTGAAGTCCTTGTAGACGAAGGCGTCGAGCATGCGGAAGCGCTCGCCGATGCGGTCCTTGGCCTCTTCGGTCAGGTCGCTGCGGTCGGCGTTCTCGAAGTCGTAGAAGTAGGTGGCGCGGAAGAAGGCACCCCAGTCGCGCCAGTTCAGGCCCAGCTCCGAGGTGATCTTGATCGCGTTGGAGATGGCGTCGCCGTCGTCGTACTTGAGGTTGCCGTCGTCACGGTTGGCGGAGAAGCGGCCCAGGGCGCCGAGCTGCTCCGGGGAGCCCGGCACGCCGCCGCTGCCGGTGCAGCGGCCCGGACCGACCGGGATGGCGCCGAGCGGCACGTTCTGGGTGCACAGCAGCGGGTTGAACCAGGACTTGGCGACCAGGTCGTCGTCCCGATCCTCGACGCGCCAGGAATAGCCGTAGGAAACGGTGGTATCGAAACTGCCGGTCAGCTCGCCCCGGCTGAACTCGAAGGCCTGCGCCGGCGAGGCCATCATCAGGCCGAGCACGACGGCGGCGGCCAGCGGAGCACGAGCGACCTGCCCGTGGGTTGCGATCGTCTTCTTCATGGTGGTTCCTCGGTCAGGGCCTGCTTTTCTGAAATCGGACGCCGCTGGCGGCGGTGAGATGGGACGGCCAGGACGGCCGTGGCAATGCATGGTGTTTCATCGGGCTCTGGCTCCCCCCAGACTCTAGAGCAATTCCTCTAGGCATCTTAAGGGTTCGTTAGGAAATGGCAATGCTCCCGCGTATGGTCCCGTGACGGACTGCCCGGAACCCCGTTCTCAGCGGTCGGGAAAGCACCCCGGATCGGGTCGGAAGGGCCGGGGCTCCCAGCCCAGGGCTGCCCTCGCCGGCCCCCCGTCATAGACCAGGTCGCGGTCCAGGCGGGCCAGCACCCCCTCGCCCGCGTCGCCCAGCCGGCCGGCCAGCCGGGCCAGGCGCACCCCGGCCCGGAACAGCGGCCCGGGCAGGCGCAGCAGCCGGCTGCCCGGGGCCCCCGCCGCCAGGCAGCGGGCCACCATCTCTTCATATGTAAGGGTCTCGCCGCCGGGCAGGTCGAACAGGCCGGGCCGCGGCTCAGGGGCCCGCAGGGCGGCCAGGGCCGCCGCCGCCACGTCGTCGGCATGCACCGGCTGGCGCAGGCCCCGGGCCGAGCGCGGCAGCGGCAGCCAGCCCAGGCGCCGGGCCAGGACCACCAGCCGGCTGAGGTTGTGGTCGCGGCCGCGGCCCCAGACCAGGGTCGGCCGCAGCAGGGTCAGGGCGCTGCCGCGCTGGTCGGCGGCGCGGGCCAGCCGTTCCTCGGCCTCGCGCAGGCGCGCAACCAGGGCCTGCTCGGCCGGATCCGGCGAGCCCTGCTTGCCGTGCACGCTGGTCGAGCCCAGGGCCACCACCCGCGCCGGCCGCAACGGGCTGGCCTCGAACCAGCGCGCGAACAGGTCCAGTGGCCCCAGGCTGAGCACCGCCGCCGGTGTCTCCGCCAGGGCCGGAACGGCATCGGGCAGTTCGCCCTGCAGCCAGCGCAGGCCGGGGGCGTCGGGATGGGCGCTCCGGGACAGGGCCAGCAACGGCGGATCGCCGGACCCGTGCGCCTCGCGCAGGGCATCGCCGATCTGGCCGCTCAGGCCGAACACCAGCCAGGGGCTGCGGGGTCCCGGGGGAATGGATTCCATGCCATCAGCATAGCCGGCAGTGCTTCGGCGGCACGCATGCCCTGCGGTAGACTCGGACCGCCCCGCATGAAGCGGTGCACCCCCCGTCCACGTCGCCCGCGACCCCGCTGCCGCGGCGCGCCCCTGCAAGGAACGCGATGCTCGAGGCCATCCTCGCCGCCCCCTTCGTGCTGGCCCTGCTCCTGCTGCTGATGCCGGAACGGGCCCGACGCCTTTCGGCCTGGCTGGCCGGGCTGGCGCCGCTGTTCGGCCTGACCCTCTGGGTCATGCTGACGCCGAAGGTGATTGCCGGTGAGGTGGTGCGCAGCGCCCTGCCCTGGGTGCCGGAGCTGGGCCTGGCGCTGTCGCTGCGGCTGGATGGCCTGGCCTGGATGTTCTCCGGCCTGGTGCTGGCCATCGGCGGCCTGATCGTCCTCTACGCCCGCTACTACCTCGGCGAGCGCGACCACATGCCACGCTTCTTCGGTTACCTGCTGCTGTTCATGGGCGCGATGCTGGGCGTGGTGACCGCCGGCAACCTGCTGCTGCTGGTGGTGTTCTGGGAACTCACCTCGATCAGCTCCTTCCTGCTGATCGGCTTCTGGTTCCACCGCCAGGACGCCCGCGAGGGCGCGCGCATGGCGCTGACCCTGACCGCCGGCGGCGGCCTGGCCCTGCTCGGCGGTGCCCTGCTGCTGGGACGCATCGTCGGCAGCTTCGAGCTGGACGCCATCCTGGCGGCCGGCCCGCAGATCCTGGCCAGCCCCTGGTATCCGGCGGTGCTGGGCCTGGTGCTGCTGGCGGTATTCACCAAGAGCGCGCAGTTCCCCTTCCACTTCTGGCTGCCGCACGCGATGGCGGCGCCGACGCCGGTCTCGGCCTACCTGCACTCGGCGGCGATGGTGAAGGTGGGCGTGTTCCTGCTGGCGCGGCTGCACCCGGCCCTGTCCGGCAGCGAGCTTTACTTCTACGTGGTCAGCAGCGTCGGTGCGACGACGCTGCTGGTTGGCGCCTGGAACGCCATCTTCCAGCATGACCTCAAGGGCCTGCTGGCCTACTCCACCATCTCGCACCTGGGCCTGATCACCCTGCTGTTCGGCCTGGGCACGCCGATGGCGGTGGTGGCCGGCCTGTTCCACATCCTCAACCACGCCACCTTCAAGGCCTCGCTGTTCATGGCCGCCGGCATCATCGACCACGAGACCGGCACCCGCGACATGCGCCGGCTCGGCGGCCTGCGCCATTACCTGCCCAGCACCGCGGCCCTGGCCATCATCGCCAGCCTGGCCATGGCCGGCATCCCGCTGCTCAACGGCTTCCTGTCCAAGGAGATGTTCTTCGCCGAGGCCCTGTCCATCCAGGGCAAGGGCGGGATGCGCTGGTTCATCTCCGGCGCCGCCCTGCTGTACGGCGTCTTCGGCGTGGCCTACAGCCTGCGCTTCGTGCACGACACCTTCTTCGGTGAAGGCCCGCGCGCCGTCGAGGGCACGCCGCACGAGCCGCCGCGCTTCATGCGCCTGCCGGTGGCGGTGCTGGTGCTGCTCTGCCTGGCAGTGGGCATGCTGCCGCAGTGGTCGATCGCGCCGGTGCTGGCCACCGCCGCCCGCGGCGTGCTGGGGCCGGAGCTGCCGCAGTACAGCCTGGCGGTCTGGCACGGCATCAGCGGGCCGCTGCTGATGAGCCTGGCCGGCATCGCCGGCGGCGTGCTGCTCTACTTCGGCCTGCGCCGCCTGCTCGACCTGCACGCGGTGGTGACCCGCTCCTTCGGCCGCCGCCTGTACGTCATCAACATCGAGGCGATGTTCCGCCTGGCCCGGCGATTCACCTACGCCCTGGCCAACGGCAGCATGCAGCGCAGCCTGCTGTGGCTGCTGCTGGTGGCGATCGCCGCGGCGGCGGTGCCGCTGCTGACGGCCGAGACCCCGCTGCTGGCCGACCTGGGCGCGCGCCTGTCCGACCAGGGGCCGATGAGCCGCCTGGCCTGGGTGCTGTGGGTGCTGCTGGTGGGCTCGACCCTGGCCACCCTGGGCCGCTACCGCTACCGCCTGATCGCGGTGATCGTGATGGGCGGCGCCGGCCTGGCGGTCAGCATGACCTTCGTGGCGCTGTCGGCGCCGGACCTGGCCCTGACCCAGCTGCTGGTGGAGATGGTGACGCTGGCCCTGCTGCTGCTCGGCCTGCACTACCTGCCGCAGCGCTCGTCGCCGGAGCGCAGCCTGCCGCGCCGCCTGCGCGACGGCGCCATCGCCCTGGCCGCCGGCCTCGGCGTCGCCGTGCTCGCCTACGGCATGATGACCTCGCCGCGCGACACTGTCGCCGGCGAGATGCTGGTCCGTTCGCTGCCCGAGGCCTGGGGCGCCAACGTCGTCAACGTCATCCTGGTCGACTTCCGCGGCTTCGACACCTTCGGCGAGATCACCGTCTACGGCATCGCCGGCCTGGTCGTGCACGCGCTGCTGCGGCGGGCGCGGATGGCGCCGGAGAAGCTGATGCCGGGCCCGCCGGTGCCGCTGCCGGTGCCGGCCGACCTGGCCCAGATCATGTTCCCGCTGACCCTGGTGGTGTCGATGTTCCTGTTCCTGCGCGGGCACAACGCCCCCGGCGGCGGCTTCATCGCCGGCCTGACCCTGGCGGTGCCGCTGCTGGTGCAGTACGTGATCCAGGGCGCGCAGTCGGTGGAGTCGCGCTTCGGCTTCGACTACGTGCGCTGCATCGGCCTGGGCCTGCTGGTGGCGGTGATCGGCGGCGCCGGCGCCTTCGCCTTCGGCACGCCCTTCCTGACCAGCGGCCATGCCGAGCTGCAGCTGCCGCTGATCGGCAACGTCGAGTTGGCCAGCGCCATGGTCTTCGATGCCGGTGTCTACCTGGTGGTGTTCGGCAGCACCATGCTGATCCTGTCGATGATGGGCACGCTCAAGCCGTCCAAGAAGCTGGTGGCGCACCGCGGTTACGTCGATACCCGCCGGCGCTCGCCGATCACCGGGGAGGCGCGCTGATGGAACTGGCCCTCGCCTCCGCCATCGGCGTGCTGGTCTTCGCCGGCGTCTACCTGCTGCTGCGGGCGCGCAGCTTCGACGTCATCCTCGGCCTGGCCCTGCTGTCCTACGCCACCAACCTGCTGATCTTCTCCGGTGGCCGCCTGGTGACCGGCAAGCCGCCGGTGCTGCGCCCCGGCGTCGAGGCCGACCTGACCAACTACACCGACCCGCTGCCGCAGGCCCTGGTGCTGACCGCCATCGTCATCAGCTTCGCCATGACCGCGGTGGTGATCGTGCTGGCGATGCGCAGCCGCGGTGACAACGACAGCGACCACGTCGACGCTGAGGAGCCGATCTCGCAGGAGCAGCAGGAGCGCGAGCGCCTCGAGCGCGAGCGCGAGGAGGCAGGCGCATGAGCAACCTGCCCATCCTGCCGATCCTGCTGCCGCTGGTCGGCGGCGCCGCCGCGCTGTTCGTCGAACACCGCCGCTACGGCACCCGCATCCAGCGCATCGTCGCCACGGCCTTCATGCTGGCCGGACTGGCGGTGGCGCTGCTGCTGTTCCGCGCCGCCTCCGCCGGCGAGGTGATCGTCTACCTGCTGGGCGACTGGCCGGCGCGCCTGGGCATCGTGCTGATGGTGGACCGGCTGTCGGCGCTGATGGTGCTGACCACCAACCTGCTGGGCGCGGCCTGCCTGTTGCACGCCTGCTCGGGCTGGGACCGGCGGGCACCGCATTTCCATGCGCTGTTCCAGCTGCAGCTGGCCGGCCTCTGCGGCGCCTTCCTCACCGGCGACATCTTCAACCTGTTCGTCTTCTTCGAGGTGATGCTGATCGCCTCCTACGGCCTGATGCTGTCCGGCGGCCGCGGTGTGCGCATGAGTGCCGGCCTGCACTACGTCGCCTTCAACATCACCGCCTCGACCCTGTTCCTGATCGCCCTGGGCCTGATCTACGGCCTGCTGGGCAGCCTGAACATGGCCGAGCTGTCGGTGCGCATCGCCGCGGTGGCGCCGGAAACGCGGCCGCTGGTGCAGGCGGCCATGGGCCTGCTGCTGGTGGTGTTCTGCGGCAAGGCGGCGCTGCTGCCGATGTACCTGTGGCTGCCGGAGTCCTATACCCGCGCGCCGGCGGCGGTGGCGGCACTGTTCGCCATCATGACCAAGGTCGGCATCTACGCCAGCCTGCGCGTGGGCAGCCTGTGGTTCGGGCCGGAGGCCGGTGCCTTCGCCGGCTTCGGCCAGGCCTGGATCGTGCCGGCGGCGGTGGCCGGCCTCGGCCTGGCGGCGCTGGGCGTGCTGGCGGCGGCGCGACTGCGCGCGCTGGTGGCCTATCTGGTGGTCGCCTCGGCCTCGACCCTGTTCATCGCCTTCGGCCTGGGCACCGCCGAAGCCACCGCCGGCGGCCTGTACTACCTGGTGCACAGCTGCTTCGTCGCCGCCGCCCTGTTCATGGTGGCCGACCTGGTGCGGCGCGGCCGCGGCGATGCCAGCAGCGACATCCGCGAACTGATCGCGCCGCCGGCCATGCGCCGCACCGCCGGCGTGATGTTCCTGCTGGCGGCGGTGGCGGTGGCCGGCCTGCCGCCGCTGTCGGGCTTCATCGGCAAGACGGCGATCCTGGCGGCAACCCCGGGCGAGGACCTGGACTGGGCCTGGACGGCGATCCTGGCCAGCAGCTTCATGATCGTGGTCGGCCTGACCCGGGCCGGCAGCCGCATCTTCTGGCGCACCGGCACGCTCAACGCCGCCGAGGTGGCCGCGGCCGGCAAGCGGCCGCCGCTGCGCATCACCGAATCGACGGCCATCGGCGTGCTGCTGGCCCTCAGCATCGCCATGAGCGTGCTGGCGGCGCCGCTGCTGGCCTATACCCGCGCCACCGCCGAACAGCTGCGGGCGGCGCCGGCCTATCTCGAGGCGGTGCGCGATACCCTGCCGGCATGGAGGAGGCCATGAACAACCATCGCCGCCGCCGCTGGCTGCCCGCACCGGGCCTCAGCCTGACCGTCGTCACCTTCTGGCTGCTGATGGTGGACACCGTCACCGTCGGCCATGTGCTGTTGGCGCTGCTGCTGGGCCTGGTCATCCCGCCCTGGGCGGCGCGGCTGGACCGCGAGTTCGCCCGCATCGGCAGCCTGCGGCCGGTGCCGGTGCTGCTGCTGGTCGTGCTCAAGGACATCGTGATGTCCAACATCGAGGTGGCCAGGCTGGTGCTGGGCCGTGAGGAGCGCGTGCATCCCAGCTTCGTCTGGTACCCGCTGGAGATCGCCAACATCCACGGCATCGCCGCCCTGACCAGCTTCATCACCCTGACCCCGGGCACGGTCAGCGCCGCGCTCTCGCACGACCGCAAGTACCTGCTGATCCACGTCCTCAACCTGGAGGACGAAGCCGCCCTGGTGGCGCAGATCAAGCGCCGCTACGAGCGGCCGCTGATGGAGATCTTCCCATGACCGGCATCCATGTCTTCGACCTGTCGCTGATCGACACCACGATCGTCGTGGCGATGTACGTGATCGGCCTGGCCATGCTGGTGAGCCTGTGGCGGCTGCTGCGCGGCCCCACCCTCGCCGACCGCATCCTTGCCCTGGACACCCTCAACGTCACCGCCATCGCCGAGCTGATGCTGCTGGGCATGCACATGCGCAGCGCCATCTACTTCGAGGCGGCGCTGGTGATCGCCATGCTGGGTTTCGTCAGCACCGTGGTGCTGTCCAAGTACGTCATCCGCCGGGACATCGTCGAATGATCGAGTTCGCCTACATCGTGTTCGAACTGGCCCTGGTGGGCCTGCTGCTGACCGGCGCCTTCTTCGTCTTCGTCGGCGCGCTCGGCCTGGTGCGGTTCTCGGAGTTCTTCAAGCGCCTGCACGCGCCGACCAAGGCCAGCACCCTGGGCGTGGGCTGCATCCTGGCGGCATCGGTCGGCTACCACGCCTTCGTCGGCAGCGATCCGCAGCCGCGCGAGCTGCTGATCACCGCCTTCCTGTTCATCACCGCGCCGATCAGCGCCCACCTGATGGCCAAGGCCGCCCTGGCCCTGCACATGGACGAGCTGCCGCAACTGCCGGACAGCCCGCAGGACACCCACGTGCCGCTGCGCCCCGACGGCGAGAAGCTCGAGGACGTGTAAGCGCCCGCAGCCGCAGCGCCGGAAAAAGGACGCCCCGGTGGGGTTGCCCCCGGGGCGTTTTCGATCCCGCCGCCACGCTCCAGCCCCGGATGCGAGTGTCGGCGGAATGCGAACCGGGGACGGGCTAGATGCGCAGGGGCGTGCCCAGGCGCGCGCGCTCGGCGCGGCGGGCCTCGATGCGCTTCCAGACCTTCTCGTGCAGGTGGAAGGCCACCGTGTTGCAGGCCGGCTCCACCAGCGCCAGGGCGCCGCCGACCAGCATGCTGCCGGTCATGGCATAGCCGACGCCGAAGGCGACGGTGAAATGCACGGCGGCGAAGCTGATGGTCTTGGCCATGACGGCGCTCCTGTGTCCGGGGCTGATGTTCCGCCGGGGCCGCCAATTCGTCCAATCGAATGTTTTGCTTGATTCGATAGTTTTTATCGATTGAATGGCGGCAGCTCAGGGCCCGCCCGCCCCGCCCGGGAGCGGGCGCCAGTGCCGGCCGCGCTCAGCCGCGCCTGGGCAGGTAGAGGTCGGTGATGCTGCCTTCCTGGATCTCCGCGGCCATGGCCACGGATTCGCTCAGGGTCGGGTGCGGGTGGATGGTGCGGCCGATGTCGGCCGCCTCGCAGCCCATCTCGATGGCCAGGGCCGCCTCGGCGATCAGGTCGCCGGCGCGCGGGCCGACGATGCCGGCACCGATCACCCGCTCGGTGGCCTCGTCGAAGATCAGCTTGGTGAAGCCCTCGGTGCGGCCCAGGCCGACCGCGCGGCCGGAGGCGGCCCACGGGAACCTGGCCACCCCGACCTTCAGGCCCTTGGCCCTGGCCTCGGTTTCGGTGACGCCGACCCAGGCCACTTCCGGATCGGTGTAGGCCACCGAGGGAATCACCCGCGCCACCCATTCCTTCTTGTGGCCGGCGGCGACTTCGGCGGCGAGCTTGCCCTCGTGCGTGGCCTTGTGCGCCAGCATCGGCTGCCCGACCAGGTCGCCGATGGCGAAGATGTGCGGCACGTTGGTGCGCATCTGCCGGTCCACCGGCACGAAGCCACGCTCGCTGACGATGACGCCGGCCTTGTCCAGGCCGAGCTTGCCACCGTTCGGCGCCCGGCCCACCGCTACCAGCACGCGGTCGTAACGGCCGCGCTCGGGCGCCTTGTCGCCTTCGAAGCTGGCGTGCAGGCCGTCCTTCTTCGCCTCCACCCTGGCCACCTTGCAGCCCAGGTGCACGGAAACGCCGCGCTTGCGCAGCAGTTCGGCCAGCGGCTTGACCAGGTCCTTGTCGGCACCCGGCATCAGCTGGTCCATGAACTCGACCACGGTGACCTCGCTGCCGAGGGCGCTGTACACGCAGGCCATTTCCAGGCCGATGATGCCGCCGCCGACCACCAGCAACTGCCTGGGGATGTCGGCCAGCATCAGCGCATCGGTGGAATCCATCACCCGCGGGTCGTCCCAGGGGAAGCCGGGCAGCTTCACCGGCTGCGAGCCGGCGGCGACGATGCAGTTGTCGAAGCGCACCAGCTTCGTGCCTTCCGCGGTCTCCACCTCGAGCTCGTGCGGGGAGACGAAGCGGCCCGTGCCGGTGAGGGTGCGCACCTGGCGCTGCTTCGCCATGCCGGCCAGGCCCTTGTTCATCTGCGCGACGACCTTGTCCTTGTGCGCGCGCAGCTTGTCCAGGTCGATCTTCGGCTTGCCGAAATCGATGCCGTACTCGGCGGCGTGCCGCGCCTCCTGCAGCACCTCGGCGGCGTGCAGCAGCGCCTTGGACGGGATGCAGCCGACGTTGAGGCAGACGCCACCCAGGGCGGCGTAACGCTCGACCAGCACCGTATCCAGGCCCAGGTCGGCGGCGCGGAAGGCGGCGGTGTAGCCGCCGGGACCGGCGCCGAGCACGAGCATCTGGCATTCGACGTCGGCCTTGCGGCCGCTGCCGGCAGCGGCGGTGGGCGCCGGGCTTTGGGTGGCTCCCTCTCCCCTCGCGGGCGCGGGCTGGGCAGAGGGCGCAGCGGCCGGCGCGGCCGCAGCCGGCTTCGGCGCTTCCGCAGCCGGCGCCCCGGCACCCGCCCCGGCCTCGGCCTCGACGATGGCGATCACGTCGCCCGCCGACACCTCGTCGCCGACCTTCACCTTCAGCTCCACCACCTTGCCGGCCTCGCTGGCCGGCACTTCCATGGTGGCCTTGTCGGACTCCAGCGTGACCAGGCCCTGGTCCTTCTTCACGACGTCACCGGGCTGCACCAGCAGCTCGATCACCGGCACGTCCCTGTTGTCGCCCAGGTCGGGCACGCGAAGTTCAATCCTGGCCATGTCCTTCTCCTGTCAACGGCGCCAGCGGGCGTACAGCGCCGGGCGCCGGTCCTGTAGGTTGCGCACCGTGCCGGACCGGCGCGCCTGCTGCAGCGCCTCCAGGTCCAGGTCGGCGAACACGATCTGCTCCACCTGCGGGCTGGCCTCGGCGGCGATGCCCTCGGGCGGGAACGGGAAGTCGCAGGGCGTGTACACGCCCGACTGCGCGTACTGGATGTCGAAATTGGCCACGTTCGGGCAGTGGCCGACATTGCCGGCCGCGACCACGTAGACCTGGTTCTCCACCGCCCGCGCCTGGCAGCTGTAGCGCACCCGCAGGTGGCCGCTGCGCACGTCGGTGCAATAGGGCACGAACAGCAACAGCGCGCCCTGGTCGGTCAGGTGCCGGCCCAGCTCGGGAAACTCGCTGTCGTAGCAGATCATGATGCCGATCGGGCCGGCATCGGTGGGGATGACATCGGCCTTGTCGCCGCCTTCCACCTTCCAGCTGTCCTGCTCGCTGGGCGTGATGTGCAGCTTGTCGCGCCGGTGCAGGTGGCCGTCGCGGGTAGCGACGAAGCAGATGTTGCGCGGGCCGTCCTCGGTGCGGGTCGGATGGGTGCCGCCGATGATGTGGATGCGGTACTGCCCGGCCAGCCGGCCCAGCAGCTCGGTGAAGGCGGGCGTGTATTCGCTCAGCCGCTCCACCGCCTCGGCCGGGCTGAGCATGCGCGGCTCGGCGCTGAGCAGCTGCAGGGTGAACAGCTCCGGGAAACAGACGAAATCGCTGCCGTAGTCGGCTGCCACCCGCACGAACTCCTCCACCCTGGCGGCGAATTCGTCGAAGCCGGCCAGGCGATGCTGGCCGTACTGCACGGCCGCCACCCGCACCCGGGCGGGCACCTGGCCGGGAATCGCGGGCAGGAGCTCGGCCATCAGAGCAGCAGTCGGCGCAGGTCGGCCAGCACCTGCGACAGGTAGCTGGTGAAGCGGGCCGCGGCGGCGCCGTCGATGACGCGGTGGTCATAGCTCAGGCTGAGCGGCAGCATCAGCCGCGGCGCGAATTCCTTGCCGTTCCACACCGGCTTCATCGCGCTGCGCGACACGCCGAGGATGGCGACTTCCGGCGCGTTGATGATCGGCGTGAAGGCGGTGCCGCCGATGCCGCCCAGGGAGCTGATCGAGAAGCAGCCGCCCTGCATGTCGGCGGCGCTGAGCTTCTTCTCGCGGGCGCGGGCGCTGACCTCGGCCAGCTCGCGGGCCAGTTCCAGCAGGCCCTTGCGGTCGGCATCGCGGATCACCGGCACCACCAGGCCGTCGGGGGTGTCGACGGCGATGCCGATGTGGAAGTAGTTCTTCAGCACCAGTTCCTCGCCCTCGAGCGAGGCGTTGAAGGTCGGGAACTTCTTCAGCGCCGCCACCACCGCCTTGATCAGGAAGACCAGCGGGGTGACCTTGACGTCCTTGTTCTCCTCGCCCAGGCGCTTGCGGAAGGCCTCCATCTCGGTGATGTCGGCTTCGTCGTGCTGGGTGACGTGCGGGATCATGGCCCAGTTGCGCGCCAGGTTGGCGCCGCTGAGCTTCTGGATCCGCGACAGCGGCTTGCGCTCGACGGGACCGAACTTGGCGAAGTCCACCTTCGGCCAGGGGATCAGGTTCAGGCCGCTGCCGCCAGCGCCGGCCACCGCGGCACCGCCGCTCATCACCGACTTCACGTAGGCCTGTACGTCCTCGCGGGTGATGCGGCCGCCGCGGGCGCTGCCGCTGACCTGGCCGAGGTCCACGCCCAGTTCGCGGGCGAACAGGCGCACGGCCGGGCTGGCATACGGCACCTTCTCGGGCATGACGCTGTCGGCGTCGAAGGCCACCGGCGGGCTGCGCGGGGGCTGGGCATCGCTGGCCCTGGCCGGGGCCGGGGCGGATGCCGGCGCCGCCGGCTTGGGCGCAGGCGCGGGCGCGGCGGTTTCGGCCTTGGCGGCGGGGGCCGCGGCGGGGGCGCTGGCGGGCTTGCCTTCGGCTTCGCCGCCGGCGGTGGGTTCGATCATGGCGACGATGGCGCCGGTGCTCAGTTCGTCGCCGACCTTCACGCGCAGTTCGCGCACGATGCCGTCGAAGGGGGCCGGCACTTCCATCGTGGCCTTGTCGGACTCGAGGGTCACCAGGCCCTGGTCCTTCTTCACCGTGTCGCCTGGCTGCACCAGCAGTTCGATCACCGGCACGTCCTTGTGGTCGCCGATATCCGGCACCCGTGCTTCCTTCAGCTCGGCCATGGGGTCCACCCGTGCGTATTTCCGAAAGGCCGCCATTGTCGCCTCCCCGGTCGGCGGGGCCAAGGGCGTGCGCTTCCCGGGGACCGACCGTTCGCTGGCGCATGGGGTGTTGCGGTCGGGCTGCGGGTTGATCCCGGGGTTTCGCTGGACTCCCGTGGCTGGTGCGCCGGGGTTTTCGGTGTCGCGGTTTTGTGCCTGCGCTGCGGGTGAGAGTCTCGGGGTCGGTGGCGTGCCGGGCCCTCGGCCTTTGCGCGGGCTGCTACCTCGGTGGAGGCGGTGTGGGGGGCGGGTGGCTGCGCTGCGCTTCTGCAATTCCGCCAGCGCCTGCGGTGTTCGGGCCGAAGCTTCGCAGGTCACCGGTTCTTCGCTGGTAGCCGAAGCTGCGCTGTTCGCAGCTGCACGGCAGACGCGTCCTGGCGGCCCCAGCGACCCCACCCGCAGCGCAGGCAAAAAATACCCCCCGCGGGGAACGGGAGGCTTTCGGGGACGCAAACACCGTGACACGCGTGCTGAACGCGCCTCGGCGGGGCCTGTAAGGACCCGAGCGCAAGAAGATCGGTCCGGCGACTCCCGGCGCTGGACCGAATGGAGTGCGGGTCGAGCTTCCTTCCCGTACGGGACATTGACCTGTGCCGGAAGGCCCAGATTCCCGTCCCGGCCGAACGGAGTTCAGCCGGCGGCAAGGAAACCCGACCCGCACACCCTGCGCGCGGGACCGGAGCCGCCCCCTGCCGCGGCCCCGGAAAACCCCTGGCTCAGGCCTTGTCGCGGCCGCGGAAACCGCCGCGGGCCTCGAACTGCGCCTTGCGCCAGTCGCGCATTTCCTCGCGGCTGAGCTTGCCGTCCTTGTCGCCGTCGATGGCCTCGAAGTTCTCGGCCAGCTTCGGCGCCTTGTTGCCGAGCTCGGCGCGGCTGATCAGGCCGTCGCCGTCATCGTCCATGCCCTGCCACAGGCCGCGGAAATAGGCCTGGTAGCCGTGGCCGCGGTGATGGCGGCCGTGACGCATGCCCTTGCGGGCCTCGCGCATCTCTTCCGGGGTCAGCTCGCCGTCCTTGTCGCGGTCCATGCGGTCGAACCGGGCCACGAAGCGGTCGCCGAAGGCGGCCTGGGCCTCGACCTTGTCCAGGCGGCCGTCCTTGTCCTTGTCGGCCTCGGCGAAGCGGGCCTCGGCCTTGGCGCGCCACTCGGCGTGACGGGCCTGGCGATCGCCGTCGGTCTGGGCCAGGGCGAGGCCGCTGGCCAGGGCCAGGGCGGTGAAGATGAGGGTGCGCTTCATCAGGGTGTCTCCTCGTTCCGCGGACCATTCCGCTTGCATGGACCTTCAACGCGCCGTGTCGCGGCCCGTTGACCCCGGGCTGCCGCCCGTCGGGTTTTCGTTCAGGCAGGCTTGCCCGTCCGTGATGGCTCCGGCATCGTCGCCGCCAGGCCCCCTGGTTCCGGAGACTTCTCCATGCGTCGCTGGATTGCCGCCCTGTTGTTCCTGTTGTTCCTGTTGCTCGCCGCCTGCAGCCGGCAGGACGCCGCTCCCGATACCGCCGAACCGGCGCCCGTCCCCGATGCGGAAGCGCCGGCCCCGGTCGTCCTCGACGAGGCGCCGGCGCCGGAGGAAATCGCCGGCCCCGGGCCCGGCGAGGTGCCGCGCGCCTTCCTCTGCCGGGGCAACGAGCCCTTCTGGGCCCTGGACGCCGGCGACGGTGAGGGCCTGTTCAAGCAGCCCGAGGGCGAGCTGGCGCTGGAAGGCGAACTGCAGGCCCTGGCCGGCGGTGCCTGGCGTTTCCGCGGTGCTGCCCTGGACAACCCCGGCGAGCGGGTCGAGGCGCTGATCTCGCCCGGCCAGTGTTTCGACACCATGGCCGACGGTCCCGCCACGCCCTGGTCGGCGGTGGTGAACTGGCCGGACGGTGAAGGCCAGGGCTGCTGCCGGGCCGAATACGGCCTGGACCTGGACAACGCGCCGGCGCACGACCCGCTGACCAAGCCGGAGGAGGACTGGAGCCGCCTGTTGCCGGAGCTGGCGCCGGCGCTGCGCCGCTGCGCCTTCGATGCCGGCGTCGCCACCGAGGTCGCCAGCAAGGTCTGGCCGATGAACCACGGCAAGGTCGGCGTGCGCCTGCGCGACAGCGGCGGCGAGCGCTTCGACTGCGTGGTGGACCAGGGCAGCGGCGCCATCGACGCGGTCGGCCCGGTGGCCGCCGGCGACCGGCTGCCCGGCGAAGGCGTGCCCGAGTGGCGGCCGGCCCAGGAGAACGTGCCGATCCTGCACTGCGGCCGGGTCGAGCGGGTCATCGGCCAGGACGGCCAGCTGCAGGGCTGGCTGCACTACCGCGAAGGCTGCGACTGAGGCGATTCGGCGGCCGGAAGCCCCCGGCTGGCCGAAATCACCCGCAAGGCGTCGCATTCGCCACTCCCGGCGGATTCCGCCCTCGGCGAGCCTGTCCGGCACCGGTCCCCCGCCGGTGAACCCGGAGCATCGCCATGAACCACCGTCCTGCCTTCCTGTCGTCCCTGAGCCTGCTGTCGGCCCTGGCGCTTTCCCCCCTCGCCCTGGCCCAGGATCCCCCCGCCGACGACGGCGTGTTCGTCGAGGGCAGCCGCTACTCCGCCGTGCTGCATCCCGGCGCCGGCGCCTGGCGGCTGATGCGCCTGGACGGCGACACCGTGCGCCTGCAGGTACCCCAGAGCTGCCACGCCGGCGACGCCCCGCCGCCCGGCCTCTGGCTGCTGACCCGCGACGCCGCCGACCGGCCGCAGCTGCTGGCCTTCTCCTCCACCCCGCTGCCCGCGGATCACCCGGGCGAGGTGGCGCTGGTACCCTGCGACCAGCCCCTGCCGGAAGACCGGCCCGCCCTGGCCGTGCCGGACGCCCTGGTGGACTGGCTGGGCCAGCACTCGGGAGCCATCTATGTCACGCGCTGAGCGCCGCTTCACCCTGGGTCTGCTGGCGGTCGAGGACGCCATGCTCACGGCCGTGGTCGGGCCGATGGACATCATCCGCGTCGCCCAGAAGCTGGCCCAGGTGCGCGATCCCGCCACGCCGCTGCGCCTGGAGACGGTGCTGGTCGGCGCGCGCGGCATCGGCACGGTGAAAGGCTGCGGTGACCTGGTGCTGGGCCCGGTGGTGTCGCCCGATCATCCGCTGGACCTGCTGCTGGTGCCCGGCTACATGCACGCCAGCGGCGCCGATGCGGTGGCGCGGCTGGAACGGATGGGCCCCGAGATCGAGCTGCTGCGGGCACTGAGCCTGCGCGGCGTGCCCCTGGCCGGCAACTGCTGCGGCGCCATGCTGCTGGCCGAAGCCGGCCTGCTCGACGGGCTGGAGGCCACCACCAGCTGGTGGCTGGATGGCACCTTCCGCCGCCGCTGGCCGAAGGTGCGGCTCAACATCGAGCACATGGTGGTCGAGGACGGCGGCATCGCCACCACCGGCGCCAGCACCGCCATCCTCGGCTACGTGCTGAAGGTGCTGGCGCGCGAGGTGGACGCCGGCCTGGCGCAGATGACGGCGCGCATGCTGCTGATCGATCCGGACCGGCAGAGCCAGGCGCCCTACATCAGCATGGCCCTGGCCGAGCGGCCGCGGCATTCGCTGTCCGAGCGCATCGAGCACTTCCTGCAGCACCAGCTGCACCGCGACATCAGCGTCGGCGAGCTGGCCGAATACTGCGGCACCAGCGAGCGCAGCCTGCTGCGGCATTTCCGCCAGCACTACGGCGTCAGCCCGCTGGCGCACATCCAGCACCTGCGGGTGGAGCGGGCCAAGGCACTGCTGGAATCGACCCTGCTGAGCTTCGACGAGATCGTCGAGCGCTGCGGCTACTCGGATCCCTCCAGCTTCCGCAAGCTGTTCAAGCGCGCCACCTCACTCACCCCGGCCGACTACCGGGAGCGCTTCCGGCTGCGCCCGTCCTGAACGCGGTCGCGGCTTGAGGCCGAACAGCGGCCGCAGTATGCCGACGCGGCGGGCAAGCTCGCCGCCCAGCAGGCAGGCGGCGAGCGTGCCCAGCACCACCAGCAGCGCCTCCGTAACGGCGCCGAGGCGCAGCGGCGACAGCCAGTACACCAGCAGCACGGTGGCGCTCTGGTGGATCACGTACCAGGGAAAGACCGCTTCGCGCGCCCAGGGCAGCCAGCGGAAGGGACGGGCGAGCAGGTGCGCGCCCCAGGCCAGCACGGTCAGCGGCAGCCACCAGACGATCAGGCCGCGCATGGCGCGCATGGCCAGCAGCGCCACCTCGCCGTGTTCACCCGGAAGTTTCAGGCCCAGGACGTAGACCGGCACCAGCACGGCGGCGAGCACCGTCAGCCAGCGTCGCTGCCGGGCCAGTTCTTCCCGGAAGCCCTCGGCCCGGGCCAGCAGGTAGCCGTAGAGGAAGACGGTGAAGAACTGCGCGTGCTGGAAGAAGTCGTCGAACAGCGCATTGGTGGTGCCGAAGCGCGGCAGCAGCCACTGCACCCAGGCGATCAGCGGCAACGCCGGCAGCAGCAGCAGGCGCCAGCCGCGCAGGCCTCCGAGCCAGGCCTGCAGGCGCCGGCCGGGGCCCGACTCCAACAGGGGCAGCAAGGCCACCAGCACCAGGCTGTAGATCCACAGGTAGGCCAGGTACCACAGGTGGTTCCAGGTGATGCCGAACTCGGCGCCGTCGAAGCTGCCGGCCGGCCAGGGTCGCAACTGCCAGTAGCGCAGCATGAAACGAACGTAGCCGGGCTCGATCGCGCCGCCGGCCACGCCCTGGCAGTAGGCCTGCACCGGCACGATCACGAACATGCCGAACAGCAGCGGCAGGAGCAGCCGCAGCGTCCGCTCCCAGGCGAAGCGGCCGGGCTGCCGGGCGGGCCGGTACAGGCCCATGGCCAGGCCGGAGATCAGGAACAGCAGCGCCATGCGCCAGCGGTTCATCGCCAGCATCGGCCATTGCAGCCACTCCTGCAGGTAGCTGCTCTTCACGTGCCAGTCCCACTCGGACACATAGGCCATGCCGCAGTGGTAGGCGATCAGGCTGACCAGGGCGAGGACGCGCAGGGCGTCGATGTCGTGGCGGCGTTGCATGGCGGTGGCGTCTCCGCGAGTTCGAGGCAGCAGGTGGTCCGGGGCGTGCAACCGGACTTCCATTGCAGTCTCCGGTCCCCCGGCGGAGGGGCCAGCGGCAAGGGATGGCAGGCGGCGCACCTGTGACGGAAGGCGGGATGGGGGGACGAGTGCCGCCCTGCCGGAGTGACCGGCGGCGGCTGGCGGGGACGAACCGCCGGCAGGCGGGTCGGGCCTTCGTACTGCCTGTCGCGGGCGACCGCTAGAATGCCGGCGATGTCCGATCCCGTTTCCGCGCAGAGCACCTTCGACCGCTACCAGGCCCGGCGCCGCTGGGTGGAGATCGGCTTCTGGGTGGCGGCAATGTGCGTGGGCGCCACCAGCAACACCATCACCGCCGGCATGGACCTGCGCCGGGCCGGCCTGCCGCACCACCCGGCGGAACCGGCGATCTGGGAATGGAGCAGCCACCTGCTGCTGCTGGCCCTGGTGCCCGCCCTGGTCTGGTTCAGCCGCCGCTTCCCCTTCCACCTGGACACCTGGCGGCGGGTGCTGCCCTGGCACCTGGCCGGCACCGTCGCCTTCAGCCTGGCGCACGTGCTGGGCATGGTGGCATTGCGCAAGCTGGCCTATGCCCTGGCCGGCGAGAGCTACGACTTCGGCAGCTGGCCGCGGCAGCTGCTGTATGAGTACCTGAAGGACTTCCGCAGCTACCTCGGCATGGTCTTCATCATCGAGGTCTACCGCTTCGCCCTGCGCCGCTGGCAGGGTGAAGCCAGCCTGCTGGCCACACCCGACATAGGCGCGCCGGTGGAGCCGGTGGAGCGGCCCGAGCGCTTCCTGGTGCGCAAGCTTGGCCGCGAGTTCCTGGTGGCCTCGGCCGACATCGAGGCGCTGCAGGCGGCCGGCAACTACGTGAACCTGCGGGTGCGCGGCCGCGAGTATCCGCTGCGCTCGACCATTGCCGCCATCGAGGAACGGCTGGATCCGGCCCGATTCCTGCGCGTGCACCGCAGCCACATCGTCAACCTCGACCACATCGCCAGCATCGAACCGCTGGATACAGGTGACGCCCGCATCCACCTGCGCGATGGCCACGTGGTTCCCTGCAGCCGCCGCTACCGGGCGCAGCTGAAGGAAAGGCTGGGCTGAGGCCACCGCCGGTACGGTCGCGGACCGTCCCTGTCCGCGACCGGCTCACATCCGGCGCCGACGGAGCGACAATCGCCGCATGGCCGGACCGCGCAAGATCGTGCACGTGGACATGGACGCGTTCTACGCGTCCGTGGAACAGCGTGACGATCCTTCCCTGCGCGGCAAGCCGGTGGTGGTGGCCTGGCGCGGGGCCCGCTCGGTGGTCTGTGCCGCCAGCTACGAGGCGCGCAAGTTCGGCGTGCGCTCGGCCATGCCGGCCTTGCGGGCGGAGAAGCTGTGCCCGCAGGCGGTGTTCGTGCCACCGGATTTCGCCCGCTACAAGGCGGTCTCGCGCCAGGTGCGGGAGATCTTCGCCCGCCACACCGACCTGATCGAGCCGCTGTCGCTGGACGAGGCCTACCTGGACGTCACGGTGAACAAGCAGGGCCTGCCCAGCGCCACCGCCGTCGCCGAGGCCATCCGCGCCGCCATCCGCGAGGAAACCGGGCTGACCGCCTCGGCCGGGGTGGCGCCGAACAAGTTCCTGGCCAAGATCGCCAGCGACTGGAACAAGCCCGACGGCCTGTTCGTGCTCAAGCCGGCGCGGGTGCTGTCCTTCCTGGCGCCGCTGCCGGTCGGCCGCCTGCCCGGCGTCGGCAAGGTGATGGAGCGGCAGCTGGCGGTGCTGGGCCTGCGCACCGTCGGGCAAGTGCGCGCCTTCGGCGCCGAGGCCCTGGAGAAGCGCTTCGGCCGCTGGGGCCGGCGCCTGCACGAGCTGTCCCTGGGCATCGACGAGCATCCGGTGGAAAGCGAGCGGCCGACCGTGCAGGTCTCCGCCGAGGACACCTTCGAGCGCGACCTGCCCCTGGCCCAGACCGGCGACGCCATCCGTGTCCTGGCCGCCAAGGCCTGGGCAGCGGCGAAGCGCGAGCGCGGCCGCTACGGCCGCACCGTGGTGCTCAAGCTGAAGACGGCCGACTTCCACATCCTGACCCGCAGCCTGACCCCGCCGCGGCCGCCGGAATCGCTCCAGGAGTTCACCGATATCGCCCTGTCGCTGCGGCAGCGGGTGGAGCTGCCGGCGCACACCCTCTACCGCCTGGTCGGCGTCGGCCTGGCCAACTTCGTGCGCGAGGACGAGCTGCCGCCGCAGACGGCACTGTTCGCGGAATGAGCGGAATGGCCGGGTGATGCGCCGGTGGCCGCCAATCCGGCCCCTGAAACGAAGCGGGCGGCCCGAAGGCCGCCCGCTGGAGCTTCATGGCAGGCAGGCCCGCCGGCTCACTCCTCGGCTTCCTCCTCCTCCGGCGGATTGAGGAAGTTGTCGTACTCCAGCCTGTTCAGGCGGGCATCGCCGTCCGAGTCGGCCAGGGAGAACTCGTTGTACAGCTCGTTCTCGGGCGGCACCTCCGACTGGACGATGTAGCCGTCGGCATCGGTGTCGAGCTGCTCGAAGGTGGTCTCGGCCTCCGGCGCCGTGCTCATCGGGTCTTCGCTGGCGAAGGCCGCACCGGACAGGGCAAGCGCAAGGGCGGCCGCCAGGGCAGTCGTCACGGTGTGCTTGTTCATCTCGTCCTCCTTGTCTTTTCGGGGGGAATGAAGCCCTCTGGCTTCGCGGACAAGGTGCACCCGCGGGACGGAACCCGCACTGAGCCAAACATTAGCGCCGCGTTAGGGGTGTTAACGCCCGCAAACGTTTCCCTGACGAATGGAGCTGCTGGCTGAAAAGCGCGGGAACGCACCGGAAAAACTTTCCCGCAAACAGGAAAGGCCGGCACTGGGCCGGCCTTTCCGTGACTGCCCGGTCAGGCTCAGTCGAAGAGGTTGTAGAACACGTCCAGCACCAGGCCCGTGGTCAGGGCGACCAGCACGACGTCGCTGTCCACCCGCACCCAGACGTGGCCGTGCGGCGGCGGCGGAAGGTGGTAGTGCCGGTGGTCCAGGTGGTAGTGGCGGGCATAGAACGGCGGCGGCATGCGGTAGCCCACGTGCCAGACCGTGTGGTGGTAGCCACGCGGGTACACGTAACGGACCGGCGCGCGGTACCGGTGCTTCGGGGACCAGTAGTAGCGATCCCAGCGATCATGGTGGTCGTGGCGCGTGTAGTGCACGCGCTGCCATTCCGGCCGGCGCGGGTTCCAGGCGGCCTGGTACTGGTCGCGACGGTGGTCACGATGGTCTCGACGGTCGTCTCGGCGGTCGTCGCGGCGCTCGTAGCGAGCGTCGTGGCGGTCATCGCGGCGGTCGGCGCGCCAGTCACGGCGGTCGTCGCGGCGATGCTCGCGGCGGTCATCGCGACGGTCGTGGCGCTGCTCCCGGTGGTCCTGGCGGTGGGCCTGGCCCGGACGGCGGTCCGGATCGGCCATCGCCGGGGCAGCCAGGCCGCCGGCCAGGAGCAGGACAGCGGTTGCGAACGCTAGCTTTTTCATGGTCGTCACCTCGTCTGGCGATGGACCGCCCTCCGGTCCACGCGGCGATTTCGCCGCCGCCGCCATGAATTGCCCTTGAACCGAGCCGCGGGCCGGGGGCCGTCGTTCAGCTTTCTCCCGGGGACCACAGCCGGCGCAGGTCGTCCCGGTCCAGCGGCCGCCAGGCGCCGGGCGCCAGTCCATCCAGCGTCAGGCCGCCGATGGCGCTGCGATGCAGGGCCACCACATGGTTGCCGACCGCGGCGAACATGCGCCGCACCTGGTGGTAGCGGCCCTCGTGCAGCACCACCCTTGCCCGCCGCGGCCCCAGGGCCTCGAAGCCGGCCGGCGCCAGCGGCGTCGTCTCCGAATCGAGCATCAGCGTCCCGCTGGCGAAGATCCCCGCTTCGTCGCCGCGCAGGTCGCGGTCCAGCTCGGCCTCGTAGACCTTGGGCAGCTTCGATTTCGGGGAAATGATCCGGTGCAGCAGGCCGCCGTCGTCGGTCATCAGCAACAGGCCGGAGGTGTCGCGGTCGAGGCGGCCGACCGTGGCCAGCACCGGATTGCGCAGGCGGAAGCGCGGCGGCAGCAGGTCGTAGACCAGCCGGCCCTGGTCGCGGGTCGAGCAGGTGTAACCGACCGGCTTGTGCAGCATCAGCACCAGGCCGGGCGCCGGATCCAGGGGCTGGCCGTCCAGGCGCACGTTCGCGTGTTCCACCACGTCGTCGCCGTACAGCACCTCGCCGGCGGCATCGGTGACGCGGCCCTCGCGGAACAGGCCCAGCACCTCCTTGCGGCTGCCGTAGCCGAGGTTGGCCAGCAGCCTGAGCGCCTTCACCCTGCTCATCGCCGCGCCTCGAACACCTTGTAGCCGTCACGTTCGGCGGCGCAGCGCCAGCTGGCGAAACCCGCCGCCAGGGCCGACTCGTAGGGAAGATGCCGGTTCGCCACCAGCCACAGCCGCCCGCCGGGCGCCAGGGCGGCGGACGCGGCGGCGATGAAGGCGCGGCCGAGTTCCGGCTGATCGGCCCGGCCCTGGTGGAAGGGCGGATTGCACAGCACCAGGTCGTAGCGGCCCGGCACGCCGGCAGCGACGTCCTGCCAGTGGAAGCGCACCGGCACCTTCGCATCGGCAAGATTGCGCCGGGCCAGCGCCAGGGCGCGTGCCTCGGCCTCGAACAGGTCCAGCGAGTGGATGCCCGGGCAGCGCGCCAGCAGTTCCGCGCCGAGATAGCCCCAGCCGGCACCGAGGTCGGCAGCGGCGCCGGCGAGATCGGCCGGCAGCTGTTCCAGCAGCAGCTGCGAACCGGCATCGGCGCGGTCCCAGGCGAACAGGCCGGGCCGGCTGAGATAACGGCCATCGAGGATGGGCCGCGGCGCGTCCAGCTGTTTCCACTCGGCCAGCAGCGCCGGATCGGCGGGCCCCTGCAGCGGTTGCGTCCAGCTGGCGCGGCAGTGGTGCTTGGAGAGCACGCGCACCGGCCCGGCCAGGCGCGCCAGGTCGTCCTGCAGCGGCCGGCCGCCGCTCTTGTTGCCGGCGCAGGCCAGCACCACGCCGCCGGGTGCGCAGGCCTCGACGGCGCGCGCCAGCAGGGCCCGCGCCTCGTCGCGCTGGCGCGGTGCAAGCAGCATCACCAGCGGGTAGCGGCGTGGCTCCGCTTCGGCGGCGTCTTCCGCCTGCGGCAGGAGGTCGAAGCCGGCCTGTTCCAGGGCCAGGGCCCAGGGCCGGAAGCTCTGCTCGCAGACCAGGCCGTGCCCGCGCCAGGGCTGCAGCGCCGCGCCGGCGCGGGCGCGCAGCAGCAGCGCTCCGCCCTGCGCGGGCCAGGCGAGTTCGCCTTCGCGCAGGGGCAGCAGCAGGGTTTCCAGTTCGGGATCGGGCAGGACGGCCACGGACGGCGGCTCGAAGTCGGGCCGGCGAGTTTATCGCGGCCGCTCAGGCCTGCACCGGCTGCGGCTCCGCCAGCACGCCCGGATCACCGTCGGCGGGCACGTGCCAGACGACCTTGCGATGGTCGAAGCCATGCACCAGCCGCGGCTTGACGATCTGGAAGAAGGGCGAGACGTCGAAATCGCGCGGCGCGTACAGGCTGTGGTGGCGGATGTGCATGATCTCCCGCCGCTGGCTGCGCGCCGCCGGGTCCCTGGGTTCCTCCAGCTCGATCTCCGGCAGGATCGGGTAGCGGATCGAGGCGAAGGCCTGGGCGATCAGGCTGGAGCAGATCGCCTTGGTCGGCTCGCCGCTGCCCAGGGCCAGCATGCGCCGCTTCATGCTGCCCGGCACCGGCGGCGTGCGGATGAAGTAGCGGGCCAGGTCGAAGATGTTCTTCAGGTCGTAGGTGACGCCGCGGCGGTCGAGCATGAACTTCACCAGCGCGTCGATCTCCTCCGCCGACAGGCCGACCGGCCGGCAGATGCGGGTGTGCAGGCCGGCGAAGGTGCTCAGCGGGATGGTGCGCACGCCCTCGACCACGTCCACGTCGATCAGCACCTTCGGCTCCTCGCCCGGCGGCGGCTGGCCCAGGGCGTCGCCGATGTACAGGGCGGCATGCGACCAGGTGGACTGGGTCAGGTACTTGATCGCGGTGGCGAAGCGGCTGTTGCCCTCGACCAGCAGCACGTCGCCCTTGCGCAGGGTCTGGCCCAGCAGTTCCGAGGGACTGGTGGCGATATGGCTGCCGCGCGCCCGCGGCCTGGCCAGGAATCGGGCGATCGCACGGCCCAGTGAATGCAGCATCGCGTCCTCCCGCGCAAAGGCTCTGCAGAGCGCAGAGCCTAGCGCAGCGGGAGGTCGGCGGTCAGGCGCGCTCAGCCCTGCGGTTTCTGCCCGGCCAGCAGGCCGCGGTATTCGCGCAGGCGGGCCTTCACCCGGGCGGCGTTGTCCGGGCCCAGCCGCCACATCAGCTTGTGGCCCAGCGAGGCCGCTTCCATGCGCGGATCGGCAAATTCCCAGCGCGGCCGGCCCTCGGCCGGCACCAGCTCGATCGGGCCCTGCACCTCGGGCGCGGCGATCAGGTGATCCAGCACCTCGACCAGGCGGTCGTTGAACTGCCGGTCGGGCACGCCCAGGTCGCGGTAGGCCTGCTGCAGCAGCGGGTGGAAACGCACATAGGCCGAGACCACCGTGCGCGCGTCCACCGTCTCCAGCAGGCGCACTGCCGGCTCGTAGCGCGCGTAGTTGGCCTCATCCAGCCACTGCCGGCCGTCGACCCCGGCCACCGTCAGGCTGCCGGCCACCGGCTTGGCCACATAGGCCTGCGGGGTGATGCGCGAGCGCGGCAGGTTGTCGATGGTTGCCACCAGCCGCGGGATCAGGAACTCGCCGCGCAGGAAGGCGCCGGCGTCCTCCCCCAGCAGCTCCGACAGGGCGGCCAGGGCGGCGCCGTCGCTGTCGCCCAGGGCCGGCAGCGGTTCGCCCGGCCCCTCCTCGGGCAGCACCGGCACGTCCTCGATCGGGTGCTGCACCGGCGGCGGCCCCTGCTCGACCGTGGCCACCGGCTCGGGCTCGGGCACCACGACGTCGGCCGGGGCCTGGCGGGGGTAGTACTTCCAGAGCAGGAAGCCGCTGAGGCCCAGGACGGCCACCGCCAGCCAGGGCCCGTAATGGAATCGTCGGCTCATCGGCCACTCCTCGCGTGGATTCGCTCCCCAGACTGTGCCGGGGCGGCTGAAGTTCCGCGGAACGCGCCGGGACGGATTCGACGTCCGGACTAGGCCATCAGTCACTTGACGCTCTGCCGGCGCCCGCCCAGAGTCGGGCGGGCATTGCACTTGCCGCCGGCGACGCCGGATCCGGCCCTTTCCCGATGGAGTGAACGATGGACAGACGCGAATTCCTGACAATCTCGGGCCTGGGCCTCGCCGGCCTGATGATGCCCTACAGCCGCGTGATCGCCGCCGAGGACCTGGTGGGCGGCGGCCTCGACGTGGCGATCAAGAAGGCCATGGCCGACGCCGCCCTGCAGGCCGCCCGCGACGCCGGCGCCAGCTACTGCGACGTGCGCATCGGCCGCTACCTGCAGCAGTTCGTGATCACCCGCGAGGACAAGGTCCAGAACGTGGTGAACACCGAATCCATCGGCACCGGCATCCGGGTGATCGCCAACGGCGCCTGGGGCTTCGCCGCCACCCGCGACCTCAGCCCGCAGGGCGTGGCCGCCGCGGCCCGGCAGGCGGTCGCCATCGCCAAGGCCAACAGCCGCCTGCAGGACAAGCCGGTGCAGCTTGCCCCGGTCAAGGGCGTCGGCGAGGTCAGCTGGCGCACGCCGATCCGCAAGAACGCCATGGAAGTGCCGGTCAAGGAGAAGGTCGAGCTGCTGCTGGGCGTGAACGCCGAAGCGCAGAAGGCCGGCGCCGACTTCGTCAACTCGATCCTGTTCCTGGTCAACGAGCAGAAGTACTTCGCCTCCACCGACGGCAGCTACATCGACCAGGACGTGCATCGGATCTGGGCGCCGTTCACCGTCACCGCCGTCAACAAGGAAACCGGCAAGTTCCGCACCCGCAACGGCCTCTCGGCGCCGATGGGCATGGGCTGGGAGTACCTGGAGGGCGACCCGGCGCAGAAGTTCGTCATGCCCAACGGCGTGGTCTGCTATGGCCGTTCCTACGACATGGTCGAGGACGCCCGCTTCGCCGCCGAGCAGGCCCGCGAGAAGCTGAGCGCGCCCTCGGTCGAGCCGGGCAAGTACGATCTGGTGCTCGATCCCTCGCACCTGTGGCTGACCATCCACGAGAGCGTCGGCCACCCGCTGGAACTGGACCGCGTGCTCGGCTACGAGGCCAACTACGCCGGCACCAGCTTCGCCACCCTGGACAAGCGCGAGTCCGGCTTCCGCTACGGCAGCGAGCGGGTCAATTTCTTCGCCGACAAGGTCCAGGAAGGCAGCCTGGGCGCCGTCGGCTACGACGACGAGGGCGTCAAGACCAAGCGCTGGGACCTTGTGAAGGACGGCATCCTGGTCAACTACCAGGCCATCCGCGACCAGGCGCACATCATCGGCGAGAAGGAATCGCATGGCTGCTGCTACGCCGATTCCTGGGCCAGCGTGCAGTTCCAGCGCATGGCCAACGTCTCGCTGGCGCCGGGCAAGGACAAGCTCAGCGTCGCCGACATGATCAAGGACGTCGAGAACGGCATCTACATCATCGGCGACGGCTCGTTCTCGATCGACCAGCAGCGCTACAACGCCCAGTTCGGCGGCCAGCTGTTCTACGAGATCAAGAACGGCAAGATCACCCGCATGCTCGAGGACGTCGCCTACCAGATCCGCACGCCGGAGTTCTGGGGTGCCTGTGCGGCGATCTGCGACGAGTCCGACTACCGGCTCAGCGGCAGTTTCTTCGACGGCAAGGGTCAGCCCCCGCAGATTTCCGCCGTATCGCACGGGTCGGCCACGGCCCGCTTCAATGGCGTCAATGTCATCAACACCGCCCGCAATATCGGCTGACCGGTCCAGGAGCCACAGACCATGAGCATTCTCACCGAAGAACAGGCCAAGGCCATCCTCGACAAGGTCCTCGCGCTCTCGCAGGCCGACGAGTGCACCGCCACCCTTTCCGGCTCGGTGCAGGGCAACATCCGCTTCGCCCTCAACCAGGTCTCCACCAGCGGCATCGTCTCCAACGCCCAGCTGATCGTGCAGTCGGCCTTCGGCAAGCGCGAGGGCATCACCACCATCAACACCTTCGACGACGAGTCGCTGGAGCGGGTGGTGCGCCGCTCGGAGGAGCTGGCACGGCTGGCACCGGAGAACCCGGAGTACATGCCGGCGCTGGACAAGCAGACCTACCGGCCCAGCCCCACCTTCGTCCAGGCCACCGCCGACGTCACCCCGGAGCAGCGCGCCCAGGTGGCCGCCGCGTCGATCGCCCCGTGCAAGGACGCCAACCTGATCGCCGCCGGCTTCCTGCAGGACGACCAGAGCTTCTTTGCCTTCGCCAACTCCAAGGGCAACTTCGGCTACCAGCGCAGCACCAACGTCGAGTACACCTGCACCGTCCGCACCGAGGACGGCCGCGGCTCCGGCTGGGTCGGCTACAACAGCGGTGACTTCCGCCAGTTCAAGCCGGACGACGAGATCCAGGTGGCGATCCAGAAGGCGCGCGACTCGGCCGAGGCCAAGGCGCTGGAGCCGGGCAAGTACACCGTGATCCTGGAACCGGCCGCGGCGGCCGGCCTGATCGGCTTCATGATGTTCTTCTTCGACGCCCGCCAGGCCGACGAGGGCCGCAGCTTCCTCAGCAAGAAGGGCGGCGGCACCCGCCTGGGCGAGCAGCTGTACGACCCGCGGGTGAACATCTACGCCGATCCCTGGCATCCGGAGGCGGCGGTGCTGCCCTGGGACGGCGAGGGCCTGCCGCGCGAGGCGCACCCGATCATCAAGGATGGCAAGGTCGAGTACCTGCAGTACTCGCGCTACTGGGCGCAGAAGCAGGGCAAGCGCGCCATCGGCCAGCCCGGCAACCTGATCATGGCCGGCGGCGACAAGAGCACCGCCGACCTGGTCCGCAGCACCGAGCGCGGCATCCTGGTCACCCGCACCTGGTACATCCGCATGGTGGACCCGCAGACGGTGCTGCTGACCGGCCTGACCCGCGACGGCACCTTCTACATCGAGAACGGCGAGATCAAGTACCCGGTGAAGAACTTCCGCTTCAACGAGTCGCCGGTGATCATGCTCAACAACATCGAGGAGCTGGGCCGGCCGGTGCGCGTGCCCGGTGACGAGGTGCCGCTGGTGATGCTGATCCCGCCGATGAAGCTGCGCGACTTCACCTTCACCTCGCTTTCCGACGCGGTGTGAGGTATCGGTGGCGCCGCTGCATCGCCGTCGTTTCCTCGGCCTGCTCGGCGCCACCCTGGCCGCGGCGGCGGCGCGTCCCCTGCGCGCCGCCGGCGGCGATTACGACTTCTGGTTCACCCGCCTGATGTACGAGTCCGGCGACTGGGACGTGGACCAGCGCATGCCGGCCAACCTGATCACCTCGCTGATCGACTACACCGGCCTGCGGGTGGACCCGAAGGAACACGTGCTGGCGCTGTCCGACCCGCGGGTGCTGCAGGCGCCGTTCTGCTACCTGGCCGGGCACAAGCTGGTCGAGTTCAATCCCGGGGAGCGGCGCAACTTCGAGCGCTACGTCCGCAACGGCGGCTTCGTCCTGGTGGACGACTGCAACCACGACATCGACGGCCTGTTCGCCCGTTCCTTCGAGGCGGAGATGGCGGCGATCTTCGGCCGCGACGCCCTGCGCAAGCTGCCGGGCAACCACCCCATCTATTCCAGCTTCTTCCGTTTCGACGGCCCGCCGGCCACCAGCTTCGAGCTCAACGGCTGGGGCGATGACCTGGTGCACGACTACCTCAAGGGCATCAGCATCAACGGCCGCCTCGGCGTGCTCTACAGCAACAAGGACTATGGTTGCGAGTGGGACTATGACTGGCGCAACAAGCGCTGGCTGGCCGAGGACAACACGAAGTTCGCCGTCAACATCGTCATCTACGCCCTGACCAGCTAGGACCCCATGAACGATTCCGTCACCCCGGCCGCCCTGCAGTCGCAACTCTCCCGCCTGGCGCCGCTGCGCGAGGCCATCGGCCGCGCCGTCGTCGGCCAGGAACAGGTGGTCGAGCAGCTGCTGATCGCCCTGCTGGCCGGCGGCCACTGCCTGCTCGAGGGCGTGCCCGGCCTGGGCAAGACCCTGCTGGTGCGGACCCTGGGCCAGGCCCTGGACCTGCGCTTCCGCCGCGTCCAGTTCACCCCGGACCTGATGCCCAGCGACATCCTCGGCACCGAGATCCTCGAGGAGGACCACGGCACCGGCCACCGCCACTTCAAGTTCCAGCCCGGCCCGGTGTTCACCAACCTGCTGCTGGCCGACGAGCTCAACCGCACGCCGCCCAAGACCCAGGCGGCGCTGCTGGAGGCGATGCAGGAACGCACGGTCAGCTATGCCGGCGTCACCCACGACCTGCCGCAGCCCTTCTTCGTGCTGGCCACCCAGAACCCGCTGGAACAGGCCGGCACCTACCCGCTGCCGGAGGCGCAGCTGGACCGTTTCCTGCTGCACGTGAAGGTGGACTACCCCAGCGAGGCCGAGGAGCGCGACATCATCGCCCAGACCACCGGCAGCCATCACGCCGAGGTGCCGCGGGTGATGGGTGGCGAGGACGTGCTGGCGCTGCAGGCGCGGGTACGCGAGGTGCACCTGGGTGCCGAGCTGCTGGCCGGCATCACCCGTCTGGTGCGCGCCACCCGCCCGGGCGAGGACGCGCCTGCAGAGATAAATGCCTGGGTGCGCTGGGGCGCCGGCCCGCGCGCCGGCCAGGCCCTGGTGCTGGCGGCCAAGGCGCGGGCGCTGCTGCACGGCCGCTTCGCCGCCACCCGCGAGGATGTACTGGCGCTTGCCGCGCCGGTGCTGCGGCACCGCCTGCTGCTGTCCTTCACCGCCGAGGCCGAACAGCGCAGCGCTGACGATGTGGTCGCCGCCCTGCTGCGCGCCGTTCCCCTGACCGCGGACTGAGGCCTGCCATGGGCGGGCCGGATTTCATTCCCGCGGCCCTGCGCGCCCGCCTGCGCGGGCTGCGCCTGGGCGGCCGTCGCGCCGCCGGCGGCGAGGGCTTCGGCCAGCACCGCAGCCGCAGCCGCGGCGCCGGCCTGGAGTTCGCCCAGTACCGTCCCTACGAACCCGGCGACGAGCTGCGCCAGGTGGACTGGAAGCTGTACGCCCGCTCCGACCGCTTCTTCGTGCGCGAGGCCGAGCGCGACAGCCCGCTCACCGCCTGGGTGGTGCTGGATGCCAGCGCCTCCATGGGCCAGGCCGAACCCGGCAGCGGCAGCCGCCTCGACGCCGCCCGCACGCTGGCTGCCTGCGTGTTCGAACTGGCCCTGCGTCAGGGCGACCGCTTCGGCCTGGCGGTGATCGGCGGCAAGGGCCTGCAACTGGTGCCGGCCGGCAGCGGCCCGCGCCAGCGCGACCGTTGCCTGCTGGCCCTGGCCGGCCTCTCCGCCGAAGGCGGCTGGCCCGACGAAGCCGGCCTGCGCCCGCTCTGGGAACGCATCGCCGCCGGCCACCTGGTGCTGCTGCTCTCGGATGATTTCGACGAGGCCGCCGCCACCCTGATGGAGAAGCTGTCGGCAGCGCGACGGGAAGTGCTGAACATCCAGCTGCTGACCAGCGAGGAGCGCGACTTCCCCTTCCGCGGCGGCCACCGCTTCATCGAACCCGAGAGCGGGCGCGAGCTGAGCAGTGACGGCGCCGCCGCCCGCGATGACTTCCTGCGCCGCTTCGGCGAGGCCCGCCAGGCCCTGCATGTGCGCCTGGCCGCCGCCGGCGTGCGCCGCGTCGAACACGTGCTGGACCGGCCGCTGGACGAGCCGCTGCGTACCCTGTTCGCCGCCCAGCCGGCGGAGCGCGCATGATCGCCGGCTTCGCCACGCCGCTGGCGCTCTGGGCCCTGGCCGCGCTGGCCCTGCCGCTGCTGCTGCACCTGGCGCGGCGCGAACGGCAGCAGCGCACCGTCTTCGCCGCCCTGGCCTGGCTGCTGCCGCGGCAGCGGCCGCGTCGCCGCCTGCGCCTGCAGGAGTGGCTGCTGCTGATCCTGCGCATGGGCCTGCTGGCAGTGCTGGCCCTGCTGCTGGCGCAGCCGCTGCGCGCGCCGGAGGCGCCCCTGGCCTGGGAGCTCGTGCATCCCGCCCTGCCCGCACCAGAGGGCGAAGTGCCCGAAGGCGTGCAGCGCCGCTGGCTGGCGCCCGGTTTCCCGCCCACCAGCACGCCAGCGCCTTCCGCCGAGGCGCTGCCGCTGGCCAGCCTGCTGCGCGAAGCCGATGCCGCCCTGCCGGCGCAGACGAAGCTCACGGTGCGCTTGCCGCGTCTGCTGACCGGCCTGGATGCACAGGCACTGCAGCTGTCGCGTGCGCCCGAATGGCAGGTGGTGGATGCCGCCATCGCGAACGCGGCCCCGGCGCCAGCACCCGCGCATGACCTCGCCCTGCGCGGCGACGCCGACGCACCATCGCGGCGCTGGCTGCGCGCCCTGCACGCCGCCTGGCAGGCAGAAGCTTCGAATGCCGTCGCACTCGATGAAGGCGAGGCCTTGCCGGCCACGGATCGCCTGACCGCCTGGACCGGCACGGAACCCGTGCCCGCGGCCCTGCTCGACTGGACCGCGCGCGGCGGCGAACTGTTGCAGGACGCCGAAGCCGACTGGCCCCTGCCCTCGCCGCCCGTGGACCTGCCCGGCGGCTGGCTGCGCGGCCTGGCGCATGGCCAGGGCCGTGTCCTGCAGTGGCGCGCGCCACTGCAGCCCGAGCATCGCCCCGAACTGCTTGAACCCGATTTCCCCCGCCGCCTGCGCGCGCAACTGTGGCCGCCGCCGGCGCCGACCCTGGCCGATGCCGAAGCGGTCGAACCCGCGCGCGTCACCGCCGACTACCCGACGACGCCGGTGCCCTGGACGACTCCCCTGCTCTGGCTGGCCCTGGCCCTGTTCGCGCTGGAACGCTGGCTGGCGACGCGGCCCGGCCGGGAGGCGGCAGCATGATGCCGGTGCTGGCCCGCGCGCTCGCCGCTGCCCGCCGTCGCGCGGCGATGGCCTGGCTGCTGGGCGGCCTGCCGCCGGTGGCCTTGCTGGCCTGGCTGGGCCTGCGCCTGCACGGGCCGCGTGGCGCCTTGCTGGCACTTGCGGTGCTGCTGCCGCTGCTCGCCTTCCTGGCCTGGCGGGCCTGGCGCCGTCGCGACCTCGCCTGGTGCGCGCGCCAGCTCGACCGTCGCCGCGACATGGAGGACAGCGCCGACCTGCTGCTGCTTCCGCCGGCGCAGCCCAGCCCGCTGCAGACGCTGCAGGCCGAGCGCCTGGCAGAACGCCTGCGGGCAGTACCGCCGGAACTGCGCGAGCCCTGGCCCTGGCGGGCGCTGCTGCTCAGCGCGCTCGGTTCGCTGGCCTGCGCGCTGCTCGTGCAGTTCTGGCCCGCCTCCGGCGCCGCGCCCATCGCCAGCGCCGAACCCGACACGAAAGCAGCCGACGCCGCACCGACGGCCCTGGTGCTCAGCGAAGCCGAACTGCAGGTCACGCCGCCGGCCTACACCGGCATCACCGCGGACACGGCGCCGGACCTTTCGCGTCGCGTACCCGCCGGCAGCCGGCTGGCCTGGCGCCTGAGGCTGCAGCCGCAGCCGGAATCATTGCGCCTGCGCTGGCACGACGGCCGCGAACTGGAACTGCGCCGCGAAGACGACGTCTGGCTGGGCGACACCACCGCCGAGCGCTCCGGCCTCTACCGCCTGGTGGCCGAACACCCGCTGCCGCTGGCCGAGGATCGCCTGCACCGCATCGATGTCGTCGCCGACCGGCCGCCGGAGATCCGCGCCATCGCCCCCGAGCGCACGCTCAGCCTGCGCGAGGACGGCCAGCGGCACTGGCAGCTCGCCTTCGAGGCCAGCGACGACTACGGCCTCGGCCCGGCCCGCCTGCACATCACCCTGGCCCAGGGCAGCGGCGAGCAGGTGACGGTGAGCGAACGCCGGATCGCCCTGCGCGGCGAAGGCGATGCGCGCACGCAGCGCTACACGCACCGCCTGGACCTGGCCGCGCTCGGCCTGGCCCAGGGCGACGACCTGATCGTGCGCCTGGAAGTGGCCGACAACCGCCAGCCCGCGCCGCAGTGGAGCCGCAGCGCCAGCTTCATCCTGCGCTGGCCGCCACCGCCCGCCGCCGAGGCCACCGGCATGGAAGGCCTGGTGCAGCGGGCGCTGCCGGCCTATTTCCGCAGCCAGCGCCAGATCATCATCGACACCGAGGCGCTGATCGCCGAGCGCGGCCGTCTCGAGCGCGACAGCTTCATCGCCCGCTCGGACGCCATCGGCGTCGACCAGCGCCTGCTGCGCCTGCGCTACGGCCAGTTCATGGGTGAGGAGGACGAGGGCTGGAACGAAGGCGCTGCCGCTGAAAGCGAGCAGCAGCACCACGAGGACGACGGCCACGACCACGGCGGCCAGGCGCCGATGGGCGGCGCCGTCAGCGCGCTGGAGGAGTTCGGCCACACCCACGACGACGCCGAGGCCGCCACCCTGCTGGATCCGGAAACCCGCGCCCTGCTCCGCCAGGCCCTGAACGCGATGTGGGCCTCGGAAGGCGAGCTCCGCCGCGGCCAGCCCGAGCAGGCGCTGCCGCATGCCTACCGCGCCCTGGATTTCATCAAGCAGGTGCAGCAGGCCAGCCGCATCTACCTGGCCCGGGTCGGCCTGCAACTGCCACCGGTGGATGAATCGCGCCGGCTCACCGGCAAGCGCGAGGGCATCGCCAGCCGCCGCCACGCGCTGGCGCCGGCGCAGCTGGACACCGGTCCGGCGTTGCCGCTGTGGCAGGCCCTGGACGGCGGCGATCCGGCGCAGCCGCTGGAAGACTTTGCCCGCTGGCTGGCCGCGCGCGGCGGCGACGACGCGGAAACCCTGGACCTGGTGGAAGCCGTCGAGCTGCTGCGCGCCGATCCGCACTGCGGCGACTGCCGCGAGCGCCTGCGCGCCCGCCTCTGGCCGCTGCTGCCGGCACCGGCGCCGGCGGCGCCGGCAAGGCCGGCGGTGGATGCGGCCGGCGAGGCCTGGCTGCGCGCGCTGACGGAGGAAGACAGGCCATGAGCCAGCCCGAGCTGTTCGCGCTGATCCTGGCCGCCCTGGCGCTGTGGGCGATGGTCGCCAGCCTGCTGCGCGGCCGGCGCGCCGGTTGGAGCCGTGGCCGCATCGCCGCGGTGCTGCTGTTGCAGCCCTTGCTGGCGCTGCTGTTCTGGCTGGCGCTGTGGCCGCCGGCGCGCGAAGGCGAACAGCCGCGGCTGGTGGTGCTGACGGCCGGCGCCGACGCGCAGGCGCCGATGCTGGCGCCGGACGAGCGCCTGTTCGCCTTGCCGGACGCGCCGCATCCGCCCGGCGCGACGCCCGTACCCGACCTGGCCAGCCTGCTGCGCGCCCATCCCGGGGCGCGAGGGCTGCGCGTGCTCGGCCAGGGCCTGGCTGCGCACGATCGCGAAGCCGCGCAGGGCTGGCCGCTGCAGTTCGAACCGGCGGCCGCGCCGACCGGCCTGGTCGCGCTGGACTGGCCGCTGCAAGTGCCGGCCGGCGCGCCGCTGCTGGTCGAAGGCCGCGTCGCCGGCCTCGGGGATGCGCGCCTGGAACTGCGCGACCCGGCCGGCGAACGCGTGGACAGCACCCTCGCCGGCGAAGACGGCCGCTTCCGCCTGCAGGCCTGGACCGGCCTGCCCGGTCGCATCACCTACGAACTGCAGCTGCTGGACGCCGCCGACGAACCGCTGGCGCGGGTGCCGCTGCCCTTGCAGGTGCAGTCCGGCCACGCACACCGCCTCTGGCTGCGCGCCGGCGCGCCGAACGCCGAGCTGAAATACCTGGGCCGCTGGGCGCTCGACGCCGGCCTGGCGCTGCACGCCGAGTTCGCACTGGGCGCCGGCATCCGCGTCGGCGACCGCACGCGCCCGGTCACTGCCGCCGAACTGGCGCAGACCGACCTGCTGATCCTGGACGAGCGCAGCTGGCGCGAACTCGGCCCGGCCGGCCGCGCCGCCGTCGATGAAGCCGTGCGCGAGGGCCTGGGCCTGCTGCTGCGCATCTCCGGACCGCTGGACGCGGCCACGCGCCGCGACCTGGCCGAACGCGGCTTCCGCCTCGAGGCCGACGCCGGGCCGCGCCAGGTCGACCTGCCCGCCGCGCTGACGCCGCGCTCGCGTGGCGAGGATGTGGTGCCGCGGCTGTCGCGCTGGCCGGGCCGGCTGTCGGCGCCCGGCGGCGCGGTGCTGCTCGCCGATGCCCGGGGCCAGCCGCTGGCGGCCTGGCAGGCGCGCGGGCGCGGCCGTTTCGGCGTCTGGCTGTTGAACGACAGCTACCGCTGGCACCTGGCCGGCTTCCCGCAGGCGCACGGCCATCTCTGGGCGCGCGCCGTGGCCACGCTGGCGCGTCCGCAGGCCGTGGCCGCCACCCCGCTGCCGGCACGCGGCCGCGTGGGCGAGCGCGCCGTCCTGTGCGGCCTGGGCGGCAGTGCGGAGCTGCAGGCTCCCTCCGGCACCCGCCTGCCGCTGCTGCCCGATCCGGCTACCGGCACGGCCGCCTGCGCCGCCGCCTGGCCACGCGAGGCCGGCTGGCACCACATCCACGATGACGAGCGCCTCATCCCCTGGTGGGTGATGCCGGCCGGGACCCTGCCCGGGCTGCAGGCGCAGGAGCGCCGTGACGCCACCCTGGCCCTGGCGGCGCAGGCGCCAATGGAACGCGAAGGCAGCGCGCCTGCGGTTCCCGGTCCGCGCTGGCCCTGGTGGGCCGCCTGGCTGGTGCTGGCGGCCCTGGCCTGGGCGCTGGAACGGCCGCGTCCGCGCGCGGCCTGATCAGCCGCCCTTCGCCGCCCGCCGCGCCTCGTCCTGGGCGGTGAGCTCGGCCGCCAGCTCCGGCGACACGCCCGGGATGCGGTGCCAGTCGATCTCGTCGATCTGCTCCGGCGGCAGGAAGCGCTCGGCGTATTCCAGGTAGACCCGCTCGCGCAGGAAGACGTCGAACAGGTCGGGATCGACGTGGTTGTCCAGCTTCATGCGGCCGAGGATGGTCAGCGACTCGCTCAGGGTCTTGCCGGTCTTGTAGGGCCGGTCGGCGGCGGTCAGCGCCTCGAAGACGTCGGCGATGCCCATCACCCGCGCCTGGATGCTCATCTGCTCGCGGGTCAGGCCGCGCGGGTATCCCTTGCCGTCCATGCGCTCGTGGTGGCCGCCGGCAAACTCCGGCACCCGGCGCAGGTGCGGCGGCCAGGGCAGCGCCTCGAGCATGCGGATGGTCATGACGATGTGGTGGTTGATGATCTCGCGCTCGGCCTGGGTCAGGGTGCCGCGGCGGATGCACAGGTTCTCCAGCTCGTCGGCGCTGAGGAAAGGCTGCTCATTGCCATCCGGGCCGCGCCAGCGCATGGCGCCGATGCGCTGGATGTTGGCGACGCGGGCATCGTCCATGAACTCGCCGCCGATATTGGCCTGGCGCACCGCCTCGCGGTCGGCGTCGAGCCGGGCCAGGCGGTCGCGGTAGGCCTCCTCGTCGATCTCGCCCTTGAGCAGGGCGATCTCGGCATCGCGCCTGAGCACCTCGAAGCGGGTGTCGATCAGCTCGATGCGGTCGAACAGGGTCTGCAGCTTGGTGGCCTTGTCCACCACATGCACCGGCGTGGTGATCTTGCCGCAGTCGTGCAGCAGGCCGGCGATCTTCAGCTCGTAGCGGTCGGCCTCGTCCATCCGGAACCCGGCCAGCGGGCCGACGCCGGTGCGGTGCGCGGCCTCGGCCAGCAGGTTGGTCAGCACCGGCACGCGCTCGCAGTGGCCGCCGGTGTAGGGCGACTTCTCGTCGATGGCGGTGTTGATCAGGTTGATCAGGGCCTCGAACAGGTTCTCCAGCTGGTCGATCAGCCGGCGGTTGTTCAGGGCGATCGCCGCCTGCGAGGCCAGCGATTCCACCAGGCGCTGGTCGGCGTCGGTGAAGGGCACGGTATTGCCGGCGGCGTCCTTGGCATTGATCAGCTGCAGCACGCCGATCACCCGGCCGTCGTGGTCCTTCATCGGCACGGTCAGGAAGGACTGCGAGCGGTAGCCGGTCTTCGCATCGAAGGCACGGGTGCCGCTGAAGTCGTAGCCCTCGGCGTCGTAGGCGTCGGGGATGTTGACGGTCTCGCCGGTCAGGGCCGCGTGCACCACCACCATGTTGTGGTTGCCGCTGCCGTCCGGTCCGTACATGGGGATGGGCGGGAAATCGATCGGCTCGCCGTGCCGGCCACCCTTGAAGAAGCCCAGGCTGTGGTTGCGCAGCACCTCGAAGTGCAGCTGCTCGCCCTCGACCCGGTACAGGGTGCCGCCGTCGGCCCGGGCGAACTCGCGGGCGGTCTCCAGGATGCGTTCCAGCAGGGTCGGCAGGTCGCGCTCGTGCGAGAGGGCGATGCCGATGGCGTTGAGGGTTTCCAGTCGGGCAAGGATGTCGTCGGCGCTTTGCATGGCGGCAACCCGGGTCGCGGATGCGGGAAACATGAGGCCAAAGCCCGGTTGACGCAAACCGGGCCGGAAATCGGCCGCGGCCGCTCCCCGCCGCGCGGCGCGTTGGCCTGGTCGAGCGCGATGTTCAGCAAGCGTTTGGAAGCGCGACCGGAACCACGTCACGGTCCTGCGCGAAACCGTGAACCGTATCCCGTCCGCAACGTGAGCATTGCCGCGAAAGCCCTTGAAGCGTGAGGGAATTCCCACAACGCGCAAGTGTGAGCGCGTGCGCATACAGCAAGGACGCCGCTGCCTACAGTGCAGTCGAAGGTCATGAACAGCCATGACCGAGCAGCGGGAGAAAGGCCATGAAAGCCCTCAAGCACATCCGCAAGCCCCTCGCCCTCCTGGCCGGCATGGCCCTGGTCGTGGCACTGGCGCCGGCGGCCATGGCCCAGGACGAGATCGCGGTAGCCGCCCCCGGTGGCGCCGTGGCCGCCAAGGCCCAGCTCGCCTTCCGCGTGGTGATCCGCGACGTGGTCCACGTCGAGGACGGCCGCTGGGAGGACGCCGGCGAAGGCCGCGCCGCCCACCTGCCCCGGTTCCAGCTCCGCCAGGACGAGGTCGATGGACGACCTGTCCTGACGGTTGCCCAACCCTGATCCCCTAGGTCAGGTTTCCTCGAGCGGACGGCCCTCGCGGGCCGTCCGTCTTTTTTTCAGACCGGCGTCGGGTTGCGGTAGGCGAAGGCGCGCTGGTGCCAGTAGGGATAGGCCTTGGGCCGCTCGCTGGCGGCATCCAGCCTGGCCACCTGCTCGGGGGTGAGGTTCCAGCCGACGGCGCCGAGGTTCTGCCGCAGCTGTTCCTCGTTGCGGGCGCCGATGATCACGGTGCTGACCGTCGGCCGCTGCAGCAGCCAGTTGAGCGCCACCTGCGGCACGGACTTGCCGGTCTCGGCAGCGATCTCGTCCAGGGCGTCGACCACCTTGTAGAGGTATTCCTCGTCCACCGGCGGACCGCCCTCGACCACGCGCTGCGACTGCAGGCGGCTGGATTCGGGCAGCGGCTGGCCACGGCGGATCTTGCCGGTCAGGCGGCCCCAGCCCAGCGGGCTCCAGACCACGGTGCCGATGCCCTGGTCCGCCGCCAGCGGCATCAGCTCCCACTCGTAGTCGCGGCCGATCAGCGAGTAATAGGCCTGGTGGGCGACGTAGCGGGTCCAGCCGTAACGGTCGGCCGTGGCCAGGGCCTTCATCAGGTGCCAGCCGCTGAAGTTGGAGACGCCGAGATAGCGGATCTTGCCGTCCCGGACCAGGGTATCCAGGGTGGACAGCACTTCCTCCTGCGGCGTGCGGGCGTCGAAGCCGTGCAGCTGGAACAGGTCGATGTAGTCGGTGCCCAGCCGGCGCAGCGAGCCCTCGACCGAGCGCAGCAGGTGGTAGCGCGAGGAGCCGACCTCGTTCTCGCCCTCGCCGAAGCGGAAGGTGGCCTTGGTGGAGATGATCAGCTTGTCGCGCGGCCGGCCCTTGATGGCCTCGCCCAGCACCGACTCGGCGCCGCCGCTGGAATAGATGTCGGCACTGTCGAACATGCAGACGCCGTGCTCCAGGCAGATGTCGACCAGCCGCCGCGCCTCGGCGACGTCGGTCTGACCCCAGTGCCTGAAGAACTCGCTGGTGCCGGCGAAGGTACCGGTGCCCAGCGCCAGTACCGGAACGCGAAAGCCTGACCTGCCCAGGTAGCGATGTTCCATGGCGGTTTCCTGTGTGGTTGCGGAAGACGGCCCATTGCAGCGCCGCCGCCCCGTCCGGCACAAGCGCCGGCGGGAAACACTGTGTTGGCGCATCCCGCGACCGGCTGCACACGGGCGGCGCGGCGGCGGCGGAAACAAACGGGGCGGGCAGCTTGCGCCACCCGCCCCGCGTGTTCCGATAGCGCGGCGCGAGGCCGCGAAAACCGGCGTCTTACTTGGACGCAGCGTCCTTGAGCTTCTTCAGCGCGCGGACCTTCACCTTGACGGTGGCCGGCTTGGCGGCGAACCACTGCTCTTCCTTGGTGAACGGGTTGATGCCCTTGCGGCGCGGCTTGGCCGGCACATTCACCACGTTGATCTTCAGCAGGCCCGGCAGCACGAAGGCGCCAGCGCCCTTCTTGCTCACGGAGGCGTGGGCGACGGCCTCGAGGCCGGCGAACACGGCGCGCACGTCCTTGGCGGCAACGCCGGTGGTCTCGGCGATCTGGGCGACCAGGCCCGACTTGCTGAGCACTTCCTTGATCGGCTTGACCGCGACCGGCTTCTTGGCGGCGGCCTTCTTGGCGGCCTTCGGGGCAGCCTTCTTCTTCGCAGCTTTCTTGGTAGCCATTTTCTGTGGTTCCCGTCAGTGGGTTTTATCGGTTGGTTGGGGTGCCTGGGTACGCCCCCGGCACGGCGAATGTAGGGCAAGTCCGTCGCGCCGCCAAGTCCGAAACCGCAAAAATTTCCGGGGGAAACGGCTGTCCGGAGTCGCCATGGGCACGCACGTAATGTCCGGGCCATCCCGGACAGCCCCGGTCGACACCTCCGGGACGGGTCCCCGGCAGCCGCCGCCGGCGAGGTCAAACCCGCGGCCGCGACGGCTGGGACAAGAGAGAACGGACGCATAGAATGCGGCGCAAACCCGTCACCGGAAACGAAAACATGAGCGACACCCCGCCCGACCGCCTGTCCGTCAACCCGCGCAGCCCCCACTTCGACGCGGCCGCGCTCGACCGCGGTGTCGGCGTGCGCTTCAACGGCGTCGAGCGCAACAACGTCGAGGAATACTGCGTCAGCGAGGGCTGGGTGCGGCTGCCGGTGGGCAAGGCCCTGGACCGGCACGGCAACCCGATGACGCTCAAGCACCAGGGCAAGGTCGAGGTCTGGTACCTGACCGAGGCCCCGGCCGAGGACCAGGACGCCGGCTGAGCGGCGCCACCTTCCGCGCCTGACGGCCGGTCTCAGCCGGCCCTGGCGCGGCTGCGCACGTAACCCGCCCGCACCCGGTTGCGGCCGCTGGCCTTGGCCATGTACAGGCCGCGGTCGGCGGCCGAGATCAGCATGTGCGGATTCAGGCCCGGCGCCGGCACCACCGCCGCCACGCCGATGCTCACGGTCACGTGTCGCGCCACCGGCGAGGCCGGATGCGCCAGGGCCCGCGCCAGCACCCGTCGGCGCAGTTCCTCGGCCACCGTCCGCGCCTGCTCCAGGTCGTGCCGGGGCAGCAGCAGGGCCATTTCCTCGCCACCGTAGCGGGCGGCGATGCCGCGGCTGCGTTCGGCCACGTCGGCGCAGACCTGGGCCAGCTCACGCAGGCATTCGTCGCCGTGCTGGTGGCCCAGGCTGTCGTTGAGTTCCTTGAAGCAGTCGGCGTCGACCAGCAACAGGGCCAGCGACCGCGCCTCGCTGCCCATGCAGTTCCAGTCCTCGGCCAGGCGCTGGTCGAAGCTGCGGCGGTTGGCGATGCCGGTCAGGCCGTCGCGCATCGAGGATTCGCGCAGGGCACGGTTGGCCAGCTCCAGTTCGTGCACCACCCGCGCCAGATGGATGGCACCGGCGACCTGCGCCGCCACCGCGTCGAAGACCAGGCAGGCCTGCGGAGTGAAGAAGTCGCGCTCGGTGCTTTCCAGGTTCAGCACGCCGAGCAGGCGGCCGCGATGGCGGATCGGCACCAGGTATTCCGAACGCACCGAGTCGTGCCCGGTCACGTAATCGGGATCCTCGTCGACGTCGGTGAGCAGCTGCGCGCGGCCGGTGCGGATGCAGCGGCCGGCGGCACCCTTGGTGATCGGCCAGGGCTCGCTGCCCGGCGAACCGGCCGGTGTATCCAGCTCCAGCGTGCCCGACCACACCTCGTGCACGAAATGCGTGCCCTCCTCGTCCAGCAGGATGATGCTGGCCAGGGCGACGGGCAGCCGGCTGGTGAGGCAATCGACGATGCCTTGCAGCACCTCGTCGCGGCCTTCGCCCTGCAGGGCGGCGCGCGAGACCTGGGCAAGGATCTCGGTGAGCATGGCACGCCGGCCGGCGGCGTCGCGCTCGGCCCAGCTCGGGCCATCCACCAGCCAGCCTGCCGGATTTGATTGGACGGCCTGGGGGGACAAGGGCAGTCCTCGAAGGGGGGCAGGAGGAGCCCAATTTAACGCCATTCCCTCGGGAAAACGGCCAAATCGTGGTGGACGGACGAACGGTCCGTCACCCGGTTTCGCACGCCCGGGTATGGGCATGACTTTCATCATGGCCGCGCCCGGTGCCTGCATGACTTTCCACCCGGGGAAAAGCCGCCATGGCTGGCGAAATCCGCCGCAGCCTGAATTGCCGGCAACCTCGGCGCGGATTTCCCGCTTCCGGCAGTCCGGTTGCGTCATTCCACCGCGTAAACCCTTCCCGTGCGCCGCGAATCGCATATGCCGCCCCTCCGGTGAGGGAGGCGCTCCCGTCCCGTTTCGATTTTCGACCCGCTCTGATGTTGCGCTGCGTGCTCCGCCACCGCCGATTGCAGGACCGCCCCGGGCATGCGCTGCCGCTGCTGCCGGCCGTGCTGCTGTTGCTGGCGCTGGCGGCCGCGGACAGGGCCGATGCCGCCCCGCCGGCGCAACCGCCGCTGCCGGCGCGCCTGAGCGGGACCGGCCTGTTCCTCGACGGCGATCCGTCGCGGGTGGATCCGGCGCACCTGGCCTTCTCGCCGCAGTACCCGCTGTGGACCGACGGCGCCCGCAAGCGGCGCTGGATCTCGCTGCCCAGGGGCACATCCGTGGACGCCAGCGATCCGAATGCCTGGCAGTTCCCGCCCGGCACCCGGCTGTGGAAGAGCTTCGGCTACTCGCGCCCGGTCGAGACGCGGATGATCGAACGCCTGGCCGACGGCAGCTGGCGCTACGCCGCCTACATCTGGCGCGAGGACGGCAGCGACGCCGACCTGGCACCGGCGGCCACCGCCACCGAGCTTGCCGTGGCCGACGCGCCCGGCGGCCGCTACACCGTGCCCTCGCGCAAGGACTGCACCGCCTGCCACGAAGGCACGAAGGTGCCGGTGCTGGGCTTCAGCACGCTGCAGCTCTCGCCCGACCGCGATCCGCGCGCATTGCATGCCGATGCCGGCGAGCTGAGCCTGGATGCGCTGGTGCGCGCCGGCCACATCACCGGCCTGCCCGAGGCCATGCTGCGGCAGCCGCCGCGCATCCCGGCCGATTCGCCGGAGGAACGCGCCGCGCTCGGCTACCTGCACGGCAACTGCGGCCACTGCCACAACCGCAGCGGCCATGGCGTGCCGGTGCCGCTGAGCCTGGCCGCGCTCTGGCGCGACCAGGGCATCGACGCCGACAGCATCCGCGCCAGCCTGGTCGGCCGCGAAGCCCGCTATGCCGGCGCCAGCCTGCCGCACCGCCTGGTCGAGCCCGGCGATGCCACTGCCAGCCTTCTGCCCGCGCGCATGCGCAGCCGCGACCCGCGCCTGCAGATGCCGCCGCTGGGCACCCGTTCCGTGGACGAACAGGGCCTGGCCCTGCTCGGCCAGTGGATCGCGGCGATGCCCTCGCCGCGTACTTCCAGCCCCGAGGAAACGCCAAGATGAAATTCTCCCCCCACCTTTCCCTGGCCATCGCCATGGTGCTGCTGACGGCGGTGCCGCTGGTGCTGTCGGCCTCCGACACCAAGGCGGCTTCCGGCCCGATCGAGCTGGGCGTCGACGGCGCCGAGCTGGACAAGGCCAGCAAGATCGAGCGCGGCCGCTACCTGGTCGAGAGCTCCGCCTGCCACGACTGCCACACGCCCTGGGTGATGGGCCCGAACGGCCCGCAGCCGGACATGAGCCGGGCCCTGTCCGGCCACCCGGAAGACCTGATGATGCCGCCGCCGCCGGCCCTGCCCGAGGGTCCCTGGATCGGCGTGATCGGCGCCAGCAGCACGGCCTGGGCCGGCCCCTGGGGCATCAGCTACACCGCCAACCTGACGCCGGACGAAGAAACCGGCCTGGGCCTGTGGAGCTTCGAGAACTTCCGCGACACCATCCGCAACGGCCGCCACATGGGCCGTGGCCGCGAGCTGCTGCCGCCGATGCCCTGGCCGGCCTACCGCAACATGACCGACGCCGACCTGGAAGCGATCTACCTGTACCTGCAGTCGGTGCCGGCGGTCCGCAACAAGGTGCCCGAGCCCGAGGCGCCGGCCGCCCGTTGATGCCCGCCGGGGGCGGCCGGCGTTAAGCTGGCCGCCCCGCACGCACAAGCAGGACCCATGGATCCGATCCTTTCGATCCGGGGCGTGAGCAAGACCTACGCCTCCGGCCTCACCGCGCTGCATTCGGTGGACCTGGACATCCGGCGGGGCGAGATCTTCGCCCTGCTCGGTCCCAACGGCGCCGGCAAGACCACCCTGATCAGCATCGTCTGCGGCATCGTCAACCCGAGCGCCGGCAGCATCGTCGCCGACGGCTTCGACATCCAGCGCCAGCCGCGCCAGGCCCGCACCCGCATCGGCCTGGTGCCGCAGGAGCTGCACACCGACGCCTTCGAGACGGTCACCGCCACCCTGCGCCTGAGCCGCGGCCTGTTCGGCAAGCCGCGCGACGACGCGCTCATGGAACGGGTGCTGCGCTCGCTCAGCCTCTGGGACAAGCGCGACAGCAAGATCATGTCGCTCTCGGGCGGCATGAAGCGGCGCGTGCTGATCGCCAAGGCGCTGATCCACGAGCCCAGCATCCTGTTCCTGGACGAGCCCACCGCCGGCGTCGACGTCGAGCTGCGCCAGGACATGTGGAAGCTGGTGCGCGAGCTGCGCGAACAGGGCACCACCATCATCCTCACCACCCACTACATCGAGGAGGCCGAGGAGATGGCCGACCGGGTCGGCGTGATCAACCACGGCCGGCTGATCCTGGTGGAGGACAAGGCGACGCTGATGCGCAAGCTCGGCCGCAAGCAGCTGACCCTGCAGCTGCAGTCGCCGCTGGCGCCCATCCCGCCGGAACTGGCCGGGCTGCCGATCGAGCTTTCCGAAGACGGCCTGACCCTGGTCTACACCTTCGACACCCAGGGCGAGCACACCGGCATCGCCGGCCTGCTGCGGCAGCTGTCGGCACACGGCATCGATTTCCGCGACCTCAACACCTCGGAGAGCTCGCTGGAGGAGATCTTCGTCAGCCTGGTGCGGCGGAAGGACCCGCAGGAGGACGCGGCATGAACTGGCACGGCATCAAGGCCATCTACCGCTTCGAGATGGCGCGCACCTTCCGGACCCTGGGCGAGAGCATCGTCTCGCCGGTGCTGACCACCTCGCTGTACTTCATCGTCTTCGGCGCGGCGATCGGTTCGCGCATGGGCGACATCGACGGCGTCAGCTACGGCGCCTTCATCATCCCCGGCCTGGTGATGCTCTCCATCCTCAGCGAGAGCATCTCCAACGCCGCCTTCGGCATCTACATGCCGAAGTGGGCCGGCACCATCTTCGAGCTGCTGTCGGCACCCATCGGCTGGGGCGAGGCGGTGCTGGGCTATGTCGGCGCCGCCGCCACCAAGTCGCTGATCCTGGGCGCGCTGATCCTGCTGACCGCGCGCTTCTTCGTCGACTACGAGGTGCAGCACCCGGCGGCGATGCTGCTGTTCCTGGTGCTGACGGCGGTCAGCTTCAGCCTGTTCGGCTTCATCATCGGCCTGTGGGCGACCGACTTCCAGAAGCTGCAGATCGTGCCGCTGATGGTGGTGACGCCGCTGACCTTCCTCGGCGGCGCCTTCTACTCGATCGAGATGCTGCCGCCGTTCTGGCAGAAGGTGGCGCTGCTCAATCCGGTGGTCTACCTGATCAGCGGTTTCCGCTGGAGCTTCTTCGGCCAGTCCGACGTCAATGTGGTGATCAGCTTCGCCGCCATCATCGGCTTCCTGCTGATCTGCCTGAGCCTGGTCCGCTGGGTGTTCAAGACCGGCTGGCGGCTCAAGGCCTGAGCCGCCGGACCGGCCGGAAGCGCGACCGGAGGCATGGCCGGAAGTGGCGCCCGGAACCGGGTGGGAAACGGACCGGAAACGGCCATGCCAGGGGCAGAAACTGCCCCTTTTCGGCAGGTTCGTGAACGCTTCCACAAGGACCGCCAGCGGCCCGTGGCGGAACCTTGATTGGCGTCGCGGTTCCCGTTCCCGGGAAGGCGCAGGCTGGACTTGCCGGAGACGCTCCGGCGCCCGGCCCGGGTGGGCCAGGGCCTGCACCACGAGTACGTCATGAGCACCGCCTTTTCCACCTTCGTCTCCCGCCTGCGCGCCGATCTCCGGCTGGCGCTGATCATGCTGTTCGGCGTCATCACTTCCCTGGCCATCCTGCCCTTCCTGGTGGTGCGCGCGCTTTATGGCGAATGGCTGGCGGCGGGCCTGGACCTGGCCATGATCGCGGTGCTCGGCACCAGCCTGGTCTATGCCTGGCGTACCGGCCGCTATCAGCTGGTCGGCTCGATCGACGCGGTGGCCATCACCATCGCCTGCGCGATCCTGACCTGGAAGTTCGGCGGCTCCGGTCACTACTGGATCTATGCCGCCATCGTCGCCACCTTCATGGTGGCGCCGCGGATCGTCGCCATTCCCTGCACCCTGGTGCTGCTGTCCATGCACCTGCTCTTCGGCGACTTCCCCGATCAGGTCGCGACCTGGGCCTTCCTGACCAGCGCCCTGCTGGTGGCCGCGTTCGCGGCGGTGTTCGTCAGCCTGGGCAGGCGCCAGCACCGGCAGCTGATGGTGCTGGCCACCATGGATCCGCTGACCGGCCTGCCGAACCGGCGCGCCCTCGAGACCGAGCTGGCCGACGCCCTGCGCCACCACGAGGCGCGCGGCGAACCGGCGGCGCTGGCCGTGCTGGACCTGGACCATTTCAAGCGCATCAACGACCGCCATGGCCACGAGGCCGGCGACCAGGTGCTGGTGGAACTGGCCGAACGCATCCAGGGCGTGCTGCGCAAGCGCGACCGGCTGTTCCGCCTCGGCGGCGAAGAGTTCGTCGTGCTGCTGCCGGCCACCGACGCCGGCGGCGCCCGCGCCGCCATGGAGAAGGTGCGGCGGGCGGTCGAGCTGCAGCCCATGGGCGCCCCCGGCCTGCGCGCCAGCGTCTCGGTCGGCGTGGCGATGCGGGAAGTCGACGACGAATGGCCGGCCTGGCTGGCCCGCGCCGACGAGGCCATGTACGAGTCCAAGCGCCGCGGCCGCAACCAGGTGCGCATGTACCCGCCGGCCCTGCTGCCTGGCGAGCGGCGTGAACGCGCGCAGGGCCGCGAGGCGGCCAGGAACCAGGGCAGCGTCGTCGGCTGATTCCCGGCGGCGGGACGCCGTGCGCGCGGCCCTGGCCGGGTCCGCACACGGCGAGCGTTGGCCCCGGTACGTCCCGCCCCGCGGGACGGCCCCGGGAGGCCGCCATGCCCTACTACTACCCCCTCAAGCGCCTGAAGGCCGCCGAGCGGCGGCGCGCCGCCGAGGGCCTGGCCCGACTGCGGGCCGCCTTCATCGAACCGCAGGTGCCCGGCATCGCCCCGATCCCGGCGCGCACCGCCAACCAGACCCTGCTGCTGGCCACCTGGAACCTGCGCGAGTTCGGCGCCGGCAAGGCCGGGCCGCGTTCGCGCGAGGCCCTGTACTACATCGCCGAGATCATCAGCCGCTTCGACCTGGTGGCCGTGCAGGAAATCCGCGAGAGCCTGGGCGAGTTCGAACAGCTGCGCGACATCCTCGGCTCACGCTGGCAATGCCTGTACACCGACGTCTCGCTGGGCCGGCAGGGCAACAACGAACGCGCGGCCTTCCTCTACGACAGCAGCAAGGTCCGCTTCTGCGGCCTGGCCGGCGAGCTGGTGCTGGACGAGCGCAACCTGATCGACCAGTCGCAGTTCGCCCGCACGCCCTACGTCTGCCAGTTCCAGGTCGGCTGGGCGAGTTTCAGCCTCTGCACCGTGCACATCTATTACGGCGACAGCAAGGCCGACAACCCGCGCCGGGTGGCCGAGATCGGCAAGCTGTCGAAACTGCTGGGCGAGCTGACCAAGCCCAAGAACTTCAAGCGCTGGGGCGAAACCCAGGTGCGGCCGGCCTCGAACGTGATCCTGCTGGGCGATTTCAACATCTTCGCCAACAGCGACAAGACCATGAAGGCGCTTGAATCCGGTGGTTTCAGGGTGGCGCCGGAGCTGCAGTCCCTGCCCGGCAGCAATGTCGACAAGAGCAAGAAGTACGACCAGATCGCCATCGGCCGCTACAAGAACCGGATCGAGCCGACCGGCCGCGCCGGCGTGTTCGACTTCTTCGAGTACGTCTACCGCAAGCAGGACGAGGCCCTTTACGCCGATGCCATGGCCGCCTCGCCCGGTGGCGGCAGCAATGGCTGGTCCTATCGCACCTGGCGCACCTACATGATGTCCGACCACCTGCCGCTGTGGCAGGAGTTCCGCGTCGACTTCGCCGACGAATACATCGCCGAGCTGGGCGGCTGAGCTGCCCGCTCAGGTGCCGCAGAAGGTCTGCAGCACGCGCTCGCCGACGGTGGGCGGACGCATCCAGGGTCGTTGCGCCTCGTCATCGTCGAAGGGACGGCGCACGGCGGCCAGCAGGGCCTCGAAGACTTCCGGCTCGCCGCGGTAGGCGGCCTCGATGGCGGCTTCGACCTGGTGGTTGCGCGGGATCACCGCCGGGTTGGTGGCGCGCATGTCCCTGGCGACGGCGTCCGGCGCGCGCGCTTCCCGCGCCAGCCGCCCGCGCCAGCGCTCGAGCCAGGCATCCATGGCCGGCGTCTTCGGCAGCGCGGGCAGGTCCCCGAACCACGGCTTTCCATCCGGCAGGTGGCTGAGCGCGCGGTAGGCCAGGGTGAAATCCGCTTCCACTTCCTGCAGCGCTTCCAGGAAGGCGTGCGCCAGTTCCTCGTCCTCCGCCTCGGCCGTGGCCAGGCCGAGCTTGCGGCGGGCGCCGGCCAGCCAGGCCTCGCCGTACCAGCCGACGTAGTCCTCCATCACCTGCTGTGCCTGCGCCAGCGCCTTCTCCTCGTCGGCATCGAGCAGGGGCAGCAGGCTTTCGGCCAGGCGCGCCAGGTTCCACTGGGCGATGCCGGGCTGGGCGCCGTAGGCGTAGCGGCCGCCGCGGTCGATCGAGCTGAAGACCTTGCCGGGGAAGTACTCGTCGAGGAAGGCGCAGGGGCCGTAGTCGATGGTCTCGCCGGAGACGGCCATGTTGTCGGTGTTCATCACGCCGTGGATGAAACCGATGTTCATCCAGGCGGCGACCAGTTCCGCCTGCCGGCGCGCCACGGCGCGCAGCAATCCGAGGTAGGGTGCTTCGCTGTTCGCCAGGTCCGGGTAGTGGCGGCGGATGGTCCAGTCCGCCAATTGGCGTACCGAATCCACGTCACCGCGGGCGGCGTAGTACTGGAAGCTGCCGACGCGCAGGTGGCTGGCCGCCACCCGCGTCAGCACGGCGCCGAGCAGCGGCTTCTCGCGCAGCACATGCTGGCCGGTCAGCACCACCGCCAGGGCGCGAGTGCTGGGAATGCCCAGCGCGTGCATGCCCTCACCCACCAGGTACTCGCGCAGCACCGGCCCGAGCGCGGCGCGGCCGTCGCCATTGCGCGAGAAGGGCGTGCGGCCGGCGCCCTTGAGCTGGATCTCGAAGGCCTGGCCATCGGGGGCGACGGCATCGCCCAGCAGGATGGCGCGGCCATCGCCCAGCTGCGGCACGAAGGTGCCGAACTGGTGGCCGGCATAGGCCGTGGCCACCGGTTCGGCGCCGGGCGGAAGGGCATTGCCACCGAACCACAGCGGCGCCAGCGAGGGTGGTTCCTTGGACCAGCCCAGGCGCGCGGCCAGGTCGGCGTTCCAGGCCAGCAGGCGCGGGATGGGCGCCGGCGCCGGCACGGTCGGACGGGCGAATTCGGCGGGCCAGCCGGCGCGGTCGACCTGCAGGGACGGCATGGCGGCGGGCGGGGAGATGGCGGACATCAGGGAATCCGGGCCGGTGATGCTGGGGATATGGCGGCAGCTTAGGCCGATGCAAGCGAAAGGGTGGGTGACCTGGCTGGAACGCCGTGTCCCCCTGCGGCAGAGGGGCCGGGGCAGAGGGGCCGTTTCCCGGTGCGGTATGGTCGACACTGGTGAACTACCTCGCCCACCTCTATCTCTCCCGCCACGACGACGAAGCCATGCTGGCGGCGCTGCTCAGCGATTTCGTCGGCAGCAGCCAGCTCGGAGCCTGGCCGGCGGCGCAGCAGCGGGAGATCCGCCTGCACTGGCGGGTGGACAGCTATACCGACGGCCATCCTGCCGTGCGTTCGCTGCGCGAGCGGTTCCCGGACGGCCGCCGCCGCTACGCCGGCATCGCCCTGGACGTGTATTTCGACCATCTGCTGGCGCGCGACTGGGCGCGTTTCCATCCCGAGCCGCTGGACGCCTTCAGCGGCCGCGTCTACAGCCTGCTGCGGGCACAGGCCGAGCGCCTGCCCGAGCGCCTGCGCCGGCTGGCGCCGCTGATGATCTCCGGCGACTGGCTGGGCAGCTACCGCCAGCGCGATGCCGTCGACCTGGCGGTGGCCCGCATCGCCACCCGCCTCTCGCGCAATGGCGACAAGCTGGTGGCCTGCCTGCCCATCCTGCGCGCCAACGAGTCGGCCGTGCAGGCCGGCTTCGACACCTTCTTCCCGGAACTGCAGCAGTACGTCGAGCAGCAGCGACGGGACGCGCAGGCCTGACGCCGCAGGGCGGGCCGCTGGCCGGCCTGTGGCCGCGGCAGTGGCGGCGAATGGTCGGCTGAACGGGCGGCAGGGTCAGTTCCGGCAAACCGGCGCCTGTTCCCGCGGTGTTAGCATCGTCGCGCCGGCCGTCCCCCGGCGACCGGTCCCCCTGTTCTCAAGAATCGAGGCTCCCCCCATGAAGATCGCCATCGCTGCCGCCCTGCTCCTGGTCCTCGCGGGCTGCGGGAATGTCCGCCATCACGAAGGTTCGCACCACAAGGAAGGCAACTTCGTCCTGATCTGCCACAAGGGCAAGAAGACGCTGGAACTGCCTGCCGAAGCCGTGGATGCCCACATGGCCCATGGCGACTGGGTGGGCCGCTGCTGAACCCCGGTGCTGGACGACTGCTGGTTGCCGGCCAGCGCAAGGCTGGCCGCCCAGCCCCCAGCGAGAGCACGCCATGTCGCACCGCCCTGCCCGTCGTCGCCTCCTGACCTCTGCCCTGGCCCTGGCCGCGCTGCCGCTGGCGGCGCGCCTGCCGGCCTTCGCCGCCTCGGCCGGCGTGACTGCCGACGAAGCCAGCCTGCGCCAGGCCTGGGCCGAGCTCGAAGCCCGCCACGGCGGCCGTCTCGGCGTGGCCGTGTGGGATACCGGCAGCGGCCTGCGCGCCAGCCACCGCGGCGACGAGCGCTTCATCATGTGCAGCACCTTCAAGCTGGTGCTGGCGGGCCAGGTGCTGGCGGCGGTGGATGCCGGCAAGGAATCGCTGGAGCGCCGCCTGCGCTGGAGTGGCGACGACCTGGTGAGCTGGTCGCCGGTGACCGAAAGGCACGTGGAAGACGGCCTGACGGTGGGCGAGCTCTGCGAGGCCACCCTCACCACCAGCGACAACACCGCCGCCAACCTGCTGCTGGCCGAACACGGCGGCCCCGCCGGCCTGACCGCCTGGCTGCGCGGCATCGGCGACGAGGTGACCCGCCTCGACCGCTTCGAACCCGGCCTCAATGTTTGGCACGAAGGCGAACCCTTCGACACCACCAGCCCCGATGCCATGCTGGACACGATGCACAAGCTGCTGCTGGGCGACGTGCTCAGCCCGGCATCACGTCAGCGGCTGACCGACTGGCTGATCGCCAACAAGACCGGCGACAACCGCATCCGCGCCGGGTTGCCCGGGTGGAAGGTGGGGGACAAGACGGGGAGTGATGGGAAGCACACCAGCAATGATATTGCGATAGCGTGGCCGCCTGGGGGCGGAGCACCGATCCTGGTGGTGGTCTACTACACGGAGTCGGACACGGATGCGGCAACCCGCGACACCGTCATTGCCAGGTCGGCGGCAGCGGTGCAAGGCCATCCAGCGCGCCGTGCAATTCCCCGCAACAGGTAAGGGCGGCCAATGGCCGCCCTTACCGACGCGCAATCCAGCCTTGCCCATCAAACGCCAATGGGATTGGCCTTCTCCACATCGATCTTGTACTGCTTGATCGCCCTGGCCACATCCTTCGCATTCATCTTGCCCTCGGCGGCCAGCGCGGCGATCGCCGCGTGGGCGATGTAGTAGCGGTCGACCTCGAAGAAGCGGCGCAGGTTGGCGCGGGTGTCGGAGCGCCCGAAGCCGTCGGTGCCCAGCACGGTGTAGCGCATCGGCACGAAGGCGCGGATCTGGTCCGGGTAGGCGCGCACGTAGTCGGTGGCGGCGATGGCCGGGCCCTGGCGGCCCTCCAGGCATTGGGTCACGTAGGGCAGGCGCGGCTTGTCTTCCGGGTGCAGGCGGTTCCAGCGCTCGGCATCGAAGCCGTCGCGGCGCAGCTCGGTGAAGCTCGGGCAGCTCCAGATGTCGGCGGTCACGCCGAAATCCTTGTCCAGCAACTCGGCGGCGGCGATGGCCTCGCGCAGGATGGTGCCGCTGCCCAGCAGCTGCACGCGCAGCTCGCCCTTCTTTGGCTTGCCGGCATCCTTGAGCAGGTACATGCCCTTGAGAATGCCCTCCTCGGCGCCCTTGGGCATCTCCGGGTGGGTGTAGTTCTCGTTCATCAGGGTGAGGTACCAGTACTCGTCCACCTGCTCCTCGAGCATGCGCCGCATGCCCTCCTGCACGATCACCGCCACCTCGTAGCCGAAGGTCGGGTCGTAGGGGCGGCAGTTCGGGATGGCGCCGGCCAGCAGGTGGCTGTGGCCGTCCTCGTGCTGCAGGCCCTCGCCGTTGAGGGTGGTGCGGCCGGCGGTGCCGCCGAGCAGGAAGCCGCGCGAACGCATGTCCGCCGCCTGCCAGGTGCTGTCGCCGATGCGCTGGAAGCCGAACATCGAGTAGTAGATGAAGAACGGCAGCATCGGCTGGTCGCTGCTGCTGTAGCTGGTGGCCGCGGCCATCCAGCTGCAGAACGCGCCCGCCTCGGTGATGCCTTCCTGCAGCACCTGGCCGGCCTGGTCCTCGCGGTAGTACATCAGCTGGTCGGCATCGACCGGCTTGTACTTCTGCCCCTGCGGCGCGTAGATGCCGATCTGCCGGAACAGTCCCTCCATGCCGAAGGTGCGCGCCTCGTCGGCGACGATCGGCACGCAGCGCGGGCCGACCTCCTTGTCGCGCAGGATGATGTTCAGCGCCTGCACGAAGGCCATGGTGGTGCTGAGCTCGCGCTCGCCGGTGCTCTTGAGCAGGCGCTCGAAGGTTTCCAGCTTCGGCACCTTCAGCTGCACGCTGGTCTTGCGCCGGCGCTGCGGCAGGAAGCCGCCGAGCCTGGCCCGGCGCTCCTTCATGTACTGCACCTCGGGCGAATCCGGGCCCGGGTGGTAGAAGGGCACCTGCGGCAGCTGCTCGTCCGGAATCGGGATGTCGAAGCGGTCGCGGAAGGCGCGCACGGCCTCGTCGTCCAGCTTCTTGGTCTGGTGGGTCGGGTTGAGCGACTCGCCGGCGCGGCCCATGCCGTAGCCCTTGACCGTCTTGGCCAGGATCACCGTCGGCTGGCCGGCGTGGTTCACCGCCGCGTGGTAGGCGGCGTAGACCTTGTGCGGGTCATGGCCGCCGCGGTTCAGGCGCCAGATGTCCTCGTCGCTGAGGTTGGCGACCATCTCGCGGGTCTGCGGGTACTTGCCGAAGAAATGCTCGCGCGTGTAGGCGCCGCCGAAGGCCTTGCAGTTCTGGTACTCGCCGTCGACGGTTTCCATCATCAGCTTGCGCAGCACGCCCTCGTGGTCGCGCGCCAGCAGCGGATCCCAGTAGCTGCCCCAGATCAGCTTGATGACGTTCCAGCCGGCGCCCCGGAAGCTGCCTTCCAGTTCCTGGATGATCTTGCCGTTGCCGCGCACCGGGCCGTCCAGGCGCTGCAGGTTGCAGTTGATGACGAAGATCAGGTTGTCCAGGCCCTCGCGGCCGGCCAGGGCGATGGCGCCCAGGCTCTCGGGCTCGTCCGTCTCGCCGTCGCCGAGGAAGCACCAGACCTTGCGGTCGCTCTTGGGCATCAGGCCGCGGGCTTCCATGTACTTGAGGAAGCGCGCCTGGTAGATGGCGCTGATCGGGCCCAGGCCCATGGACACGGTCGGGAACTGCCAGTAGTCCGGCATCAGCCAGGGATGCGGGTAGCTGGAAATACCCTTGCCGTCGACTTCCATGCGGAAGTTGTCCAGCTGGCTTTCGCTGATGCGGCCCTCGAGGAAGCTGCGGGCATAGATGCCCGGCGAGCTGTGGCCCTGGATGTAGACCAGGTCGCCCGGATGCTGCTCGCTGGGCGCGCGCCAGAAGTGGTTGAAGCCGACGTCGTAGAGGGTGGCGCTGGAGGCGAAGCTGGCGATGTGGCCGCCCAGGTCGCCCGGCTTGCGGTTGGCGCGCACCACCATGGCCATGGCGTTCCAGCGGATCAGGCGGCGGATGCGCCATTCCATGGCCGGATCACCGTCGCTCTTGGCCTCCAGGTGCGGCGGGATGGTGTTGACGTACTCGGTGGTCGGATGGAAGGGCAGCGTCGCGCCGGCCCGGCGCGTCAGCTCGGCCATGCGTTCCAGCAGCTGGTGGGCGCGCTCGGGACCGTCGTGGTCCAGCACCGCCTTCAGCGACTCCACCCACTCCCGGGTCTCGGTCGGATCGGGATCGTTTTCAAGTACGTCGTTGAGCCAGTTCATGTCCTTTCCTGGGCCGCGTGGCGGCGCTTCCTTGGCTGGATATTCGAGCCGATGGAGTTTACCCCACCCCGCCCCGGCGGGGCCCGGACCCGGGTCAAGGGCCGGGCAGGTTTCCGTTCGGGCCGGTATGCTGAGGGCACCCCCGGTGCGAGGGCGCAGGAACGTGGTAGCCGATACCGCCGCCAAGCCCGCCCGAAGGCCGCTGCCCTGGCAGCGCAGCCTGCGCACCCGGCTTGCGCTCTGGTCCAGCCTGGCCAGCATCCTGCTGCTGCTTTCGGTCGCCCTGGTGTTCTACGCGGCGCTGCGGGTGGTGCTGGTGCAGCTGGCCCGGGACGAGTTGCGCAGCCTGTCAGAACAGTCCGCCCGTGGCCTGCAGGCCACCCTGGATTCGGTGCAGGTCAGCGGCCGTGCCCTTACCGGCGCGGCGGCGCGCCTGGGCCGGCAGCCGGTGGACCTGACCAACCTGATGAAGGCCACGCTCGATGCCGACCCGGCCATCGCCGGCGTGATGCTGATCATCGAGCCGGGCCGGCTGGAACCGGACGATCCCGGCTTCGACTGGTACATCCGCCGCGACGCTGACGGCATCGTCGAATCCAGCGTGCGCAGCCTGGGCCCGGAGTACGAGGACTACCGGAAGATGCCCTGGTGGATCCGCACCATGACCTCGCCGGGGCCGTGGTGGTCGGAGCCCTACCGCAACGAGGCCACCGCCAACGAGTGGTTCGTCACCTACAACCTGGCCCTGCGCCGCTCCGGTGACCCGCCGGATGCCGAGCCGGTGGGCATGGTCAGCGTCGACGTGCCGGTCTGGCGCCTGCGCGCCGTGCTGGGCGAGGTGCCGGCCGACGGCGAGCTGCGCCCGGCCCTGGTCACGCCCGACGGCACCCTGGCCGTGCACGTCGAACAGGCCCTGGCCATGCAGGCCAAGCTCGAGGACCAGGTGCGCGGCGGCCGCGTCGAACTGGAACCGCTGCTCCGCGGCTGGCGCGAGAAGCGCGCCCTGGAAGTGCACCATCAGGTGCCCAGCGGACCGCAGGCCGGCGACATGCGCTACACCGTGGTGCAGCCGGTCGGCAGCACCGGCTGGGTGTTCGCCCTGAGCGTGGATGAACGCTGGGTGCTGGCCTCGCTCAACCGGGTGACCTTCTGGGGCGTGCTGGCCGGCCTGGTCGGCGTGCTGGTGACGGTGCTGGTGGTGCAGCGCTACTCGCGCCTGATCGCCCGCCCGATCGAGGATCTGACGCAGAGTGCCGACCACTTCGCCCAGGGCGAGTTCGACTACCCGCTGCGCCACGTCGAGCGCCAGGACGAGGTGGGCGTGATGGCGCGCGCGCTCGACGTCGCCCGCGATTCGATCAAGCGGCAGATGGCCGAGATCGCCGAGATGGGCGCGCAGCGGCAACGCATGCAGAGCGAGCTGGACATCGCCCGCGACATCCAGCAGGCCATGCTGCCCATCGGCGACGAGCTGGAGGCCGAGGATGCCCACCTGGAAGTGCACGGCCTGCTGGAAGCGGCGCGCGTGGTCGGCGGCGATTTCTACAACTTCTTCCAGCGCGACGATGCCCTGTGGTTCGTCATCGGCGACGTCTCCGACAAGGGCGTGCCGGCGGCGCTGTTCATGGCCCGGGCCCTGACCGTGCTGGAGGTGGCGGCGCAGCTGGGCGGTTCGCCCAACAAGGCCCTGCTGGAGGCGGCCCGGCACCTGGTCGAGGGCAATGACACTTGCATGTTCGCCACCGTGCTGTGCGGGGTGATCGAGCTGCGCACCGGCATGACCTCCCTGGCCAGCGCCGCGCACGAGCCGCCGGTGCTGCTGCGCGCCGACGGCCGCCGCGAGCTGCTGCCGGTGGCCACCGGGGCGCCGCTGGGGGTGGAGCTGCCGGAGGGCGATTTCCCGGTCTGGCGCGGCCGGCTGCTGCCCGGCGATACGTTGCTGGCCTATACCGATGGCATCACCGAGGCCTTCGACCGTGAGCAGAACGCGTTCGGCACCGACCGCCTGCTGGCCGCCCTCGACCCGGGGCGCAACGCCCGCCAGCAGTGCGAGGCGCTGGTGGCAGCGGTGCGCGAGTTCGCCGGCACGGCCCCGCAATCGGACGACATAACCGTGCTGGCCGTCCGCTTCAAGCGCGATGCCGATACCCAGGAACGCTTCTGCGTGCGCGCCACCCTGCGGCCGCCGCTGCCACCGGAGCCGGTGCGGCAGCTGCTGGCGGAACTGGACCGCGGCCTGGCCGAGCATCGGCTGCCGCGCACGGCGCTGCACGACCTGCACCTGGTGGTCGAGGAAGTGGCCTGCAACATCGTCCACCACGGCGCCGAGGAAGGCCACGAGCCGACGCTGGAACTGCGCGCCACCGTCGACGTGGGCCACCTGGAGCTGGAGTTCCGCGACGACGGCCGGCCCTTCGATCCGCTGTCGGCGCCGCCGCCGGACCTGGATGCCGACATCAACGACCGGCCGATCGGCGGCCTGGGCGTGCACCTGGTCCGGCAGCTGGCCGAGGAACTGGAGTACCGGCGCGAGGACGGCCAGAACGTCCTGCGCATCACCCTGCACATCCCGCCGTCCCCGGAGGAGTAGACGATGAGCCTGAGCATCGAGATGAGTCCCGGCGAGGCCGGCAAGCAGCGCGTCGCCATCGCCGGCCGGCTGGATACGCATACGTATGCCGACCTGGACGCGCAGCTGGCGCCGGTGCTGGCCTCGGACATCCAGTCCCTGGTGCTGGACCTGGCCGGGCTGGAATACATCAGTTCCGCCGGCGTGCGCTCCATCTTCAAGGCCCGCAAGGCCATGGCGGCCCGCGGCGGCAAGGTGGTGGTGGTCAATCCGCAGCCGCAGATCCAGAAGGTCTTCGACGTGGTCAAGGCGGTGCCGATGAACGAGATCTTCTCCTCGGTGGCCGAGGCCGACGCCTACCTGGACGCCATGCAACAAAAGGTTCTGCGCGGCGAGGATGACGAGTGAGGGCGGCCCTGACAGATTATTCCGGCCCCTGTACGCTCCCCCTGCCCTACGCCTGACGAGAGCCCCCTCCCATGCGCAGCCGTACCCTGCTCCCCCTGTTGTTCACCCTGACCGCGCTGTTCTCCGCCCCCGCCGCCGCCCTCGAGTTCGAACTGGGCGCCGGCCCGGTGGACGAGATCGATGGCGAAGGCAGCTGGATCGCCACCGCCGCCTGGCTGACCGAGGAACGCCATCCCTGGGAACTCGCCGTCGGCGCCATCGGCGGCCGTGACCGCGTGCCGGGGGCCTCGACCAGCGAGACCGTGTTCGTCTCGTTCTCCAAGCGCCTGACCTGGAAGGGCTGGTTCGCCCAGGGCGGCATCGCCTATGCCGACAGCGACAACGAAGTGCTGTCCAAGCACTGGCAGTTCCGCACCGCCATCGGTTACGACTTCGGCAAGGTCAGCGTATCCCTGGGCCACCTGTCCAACGGCAACACCGGCGGCCGCAACCGCGGCGAGACCTTCGCCCTGCTGACGTATTCGTTCTGAGCGTCCGGCGGCGGCCGGGCCGGCTCAGCTCCGGCCCAGCAGGAGCAGGCTGCCGTACACCAGCAGCGACACGATGACGTACCAGCGCTCGATCGCCCGCCGGCGATCGGGCCTGTCGCGTCCGCCGAACAGGTCCAGCAGCAACTGCCGCAACAGGAAGGTGTACAGCACGTAGTACAGGAAGGGCACGACGTGCACGTACCAGGGGAAGTCGGCGACCTCCTTGCCGAACACACCCAGCAGCCAGCCGATCTCGGTGTAGATGCCGAAGGTGCCGAGGGCGGCATTGATGAACATCCACTTGACCTCGTCCAGGCCGAAGATGGCCAGGTAGAAGACGAGGTAGACGGTGATGGCGATGCCGCCATGCATGTACAGGAAGCTGACGTCGATGTCGTCAGCGAAGTAGGCCATCAGGAAGCCGGAGCCACCGAACATGCCCATGTGGAACAGGAAGAAGGGGTAAAGGCAGCCCATCGGCGCCCGTTCGCCCTTGCGGTACCGCTTGCCGTTGATGGTCAGGCCCGACTTGAGCTCCATGGCGCCCTCCCCGGCGACCTGGGTCTCGTTGCTTATCCCCTGGCGGCGCGGATCTGCGCGTCCACGGCGGCGATCGCCGTCATGTTCACCACCCGCCGCACCGTCGCCGAGGGCGTCAGCACGTGCGCGGCCGCCGACAGGCCCATCAGGATCGGGCCCAGGCCGACGCCGTCGGTGACATTGCGGGTCAGGTTGTAGGCGGCGTTGGCGGCGTCCAGGTTGGAGAACACCAGCAGGTTGGCGCGGCCGGTCAGGCGCGAGTTCGGGAAGATGCGCTGGCGCGACTCCTCGTTCAGGGCGATGTCGGCATGCATCTCGCCCTCGACCTCCAGGCGCGGGGCGCGCTCGCGCAGGATGGCCAGGGCGTCGCGCATCTTCTGCGCGGCGGTGCTCTCGCTGGAGCCGAAGTTGCTGTGGCTGATCAGCGCCGCCTTCGGGGTGATGCCGAACAGCTTGAGGCGGAAGGCCGCCTGCACCACCGACTCGGCGATCTGCGCCGCGCTCGGCTCCACCTGCACGTGGGTGTCGGTGAAGAAGGTGACACCCTTGTCATTGATGACGGCGCTGAGCGCCGACAGGCCGCGCTCCTCGCTCTCCACGCCGAGGATCTGCCGGACGTACTTGAGCTTGCGCGCATAGCGGCCGACCAGGCCGCAGAGCATGGCGTCGGCCTCGCCGCGGCGGACCATCAGGGCGGCGATCACCACGTCGCGCGAGCGCACCACCGCCTTGGCGGCGGCCGGGGTGATGCCCTTGCGCTCCATGATCTGGTGATAGAGCTGCCAGTAGTCGTTGAAGCGCGGGTCATCGTCGATGTTGGTGACTTCGATGTCCTGGCCGATGCGCAGGCGCAGGCCGAGGCGCTGGATGCGACGCTCGATCACCGCCGGGCGGCCGACCAGGATCGGGAAGGCCAGGCCTTCGTCGACCACGGTCTGCACCGCGCGCAGCACCGTCTCCTCCTCGCCCTCGGCGTAGACCACGCGCTTGCGGTCGGCGCGGGCGCGGTCGAACAGCGGCTTCATCATCAGGCCGGTGCGGAACACCCAGCTGCTGAGGCGGTCGCGGTAGGAATCGATGTCCTCGATCGGGCGGGTGGCGACGCCGGATTCCATGGCGGCGCGCGCCACCGCCGGCGCCACCGACATCAGCAGGCGCGGGTCGAAGGGTCGCGGGATCAGGTAGTCGGGGCCGAAGCGCGGGGTTTCGCCACCGTAGGCGGCGCCGAGGTCGGTCGCCTCGCGCCGGGCCAGCTCGGCGATGGCGTGCACGCAGGCCAGCTTCATCTCCTCGTTGATCGTCGTGGCGCCGACGTCGAGGGCGCCGCGGAAGATGTAGGGGAAGCAGAGCGCGTTGTTGACCTGGTTGGGGTGGTCGCTGCGGCCGGTGGCGATGATGGCGTCCGGGCGCGCCTGGCGGGCCAGGGCCGGATCGATCTCCGGGGTCGGATTGGCCAGGGCGAAGATCACCGGCCGCTCGGCCATGCTCCTGACCATGTCGGCGCTGAGCACATTGCCGGCGGAGACGCCGATGAAGACGTCGGCGCCCTTGACGATGTCGGCCAGCGTGCGCGCCCGGGTATCACGGGCGTAGCGGACGATGCCGTGGTTGGCGCCGCCGGGCTGCAGGTCGGCGCGGCCGGTGTGCAGGACGCCGTCGCGGTCGGAGACCAGGATGTTCTCCGGCTTCACGCCCAGGGCCACCACCATGTCCAGGCAGGCGATGCCGGCGGCACCGGCGCCGCTGACGGCCAGCTTCACTTCCCCGATCTTCTTGCCGACCACCTGCAGGGCGTTGAGCAGGGCGGCGCCGACGATGATGGCGGTGCCGTGCTGGTCGTCGTGGAAGACCGGGATCTTCATCCGCTCGCGCAGCTTGCGCTCGACGACGAAGCACTCGGGGGCCTTGATGTCCTCGAGGTTGATGCCGCCGAAGGTGGGCTCGAGGGCGGCGATGATCTCGACCAGCTTGTCGGGGTCGTTCTCGGCGATTTCCAGGTCGAAGACGTCGATGCCGGCGAACTTCTGGAACAGAACGCCCTTGCCTTCCATCACCGGCTTGCCGGCCAGCGGGCCGATGTTGCCCAGGCCGAGCACGGCGGTGCCGTTGGTGATCACGCCGACGAGGTTGCCGCGGGCGGTGAGCGCGCTGGCCTCGCCCGGGTCGGCGACGATGGCTTCGCAGGCCGCGGCCACGCCCGGCGAGTAGGCCAGGGCCAGGTCGCGCTGGGTGATCAGCGCCTTGGTCGGGGTGACCTTGATCTTTCCGGCCGGCGCCTGCCGGTGGTAGTCGAGGGCGGCCTGCTTGAAATCGTCTTGCTGGTCGGACATGGACGGGGCGGTATTCGCGGCCGGGGCATGGGGCCCGGCAAAGAGGACCGATTGTAGCCGCCCCGCCGGGAAAGGGCCCGACGCGGCCGTATGGCGGTTCGGACTGCGTTATTCTCGGCCCCGACTTCAGGAGTCCCCCGACGCCATGAGTGTCCCGCCCGGCCAAGGCGAACTTCCGCTGGCTAGCACCGGCCCGGACACCTTCCGCTTCGGCGAGTTCGAGCTGAGCCTGGCGCGCCGCCTGCTGCTGCGCGCCGGTGAGCCGGTGGAGCTGCAGCCCAAGGTCTTCGAGTGCATCGCCTTCCTGCTGGTCAATCGCGGGCGGGTGGTGGACAAGGCCGAGCTGCTGGACGCGGTCTGGCCGCGCCAGGTGGTGACCGAGGCGGCCCTGAGCCGCTGCGTGATGAAGGCCCGGCGCGCCCTGGACGACGAGGCCGAGAGCCCGCGGGTGATCCTGACGGTGCATGGCCGCGGCTACCGCTTCATCGCCCCGGTCGAACCGGTGCTGGACCGCCGCGCCCGCGATCGCAGCGGCGCCGACGAGCCGGCCGACGCCGCCGAACCCGAGCCGGCCAGCCCGCCCGCCCCGCCGGCCGAGCCCGCACCCGAGCCCGCCCCGGAGCCGATGTCCACGGCCGCCCGCCTGACCTGGGCCATCGGCCTCCCCCTGGCCCTCCTGGCCGCCCTCCTCGCCGCCCGCGCCCTCTCCTGACCCGGAACCGGGGTCAGACCCCTGACTCTGACCCCGGGGTCGGAGCAAAGGGTCTGACCCCGGGGTTATGTGGTTGATTCTGGATGGGAAATGAATGACCTGGGGGTGGTCATGAAATGGTCATGGGCTGGTTTTTGACGGGTCAAGACCGGCCGGGCCGCGATCCCGAGACTGCGCGCCGCGGAATGTTCCGCGCTGTTTCCGGAGTCGCATCATGTTCGTGTCCGTCCGGCCGCGCCCCGCCCTGGAGCGGCCGTCCCCCCTGTCCCGTCGGCCCATCGTCCTGCGCCGTGCGGCGCTGATCGAACCCGTGGCCGGCGGCCCGGCCCTGGCGGAGGCCGAAACCCTGCTCGCCGAGTTCTGCCGGCGCCTGGCCGACCTGTTCCCCGACGTGCCGGCCCTGGCCCAGGCCTTCCTGGCCCAGCCCGCCTGGTCGCTGGAGCCCGGCCTGGTCGATCCCGAATACCAGCCGCCCGGCGGCTGCCTGCTGCTGGCCCGCAGCAAGGGCGAAGCCGTCGGCCAGCTCGCCCTGCGCGCCCTGCCGCAGCACCCCGGCTGCGCCGAACTGCGTCGCCTCTACGTGCGCGAGGGCCACCGCGGCCGCGGCATCGCCCGCGAGCTGCTCGAACGCGCCATCGGCGAAGCCCGCCGCCTCGGCTACCGCGAGCTGCGCCTGGAAACCAGCCCGCGCATCCCCGACGCCGAACGCCTGTACCGCCAGACCGGCTTCCTGCCGATTCCCGCCTACCGCACCCGCGCCCCCGAGCTGGACCGGCACTACCGGTCCTACGCCCTGCCGCTGCTCTGAACCGGAGAACCCCGATGTCCCGATTCCTGATCCTGGCTTATGGCCTGCTGTGCTACGCCATTTTCTTCCTGACCTTCCTCTACGCGCTCGGCTTCGTCGGCAACTTCGCCGTGCCGCGGACGATGGATTCGCCGGCGCTGGTGCCGCTGGGCAATGCGCTGCCCGGCTACGCCGAGTACCGGGAGCGCGTGCCGATGCTGGTGCCGCGCCTGTTCCGCTGAGGAAGACGATGTTCATCCACCGCAGCATCACCG